>JACCDY010117492.1_pt1 | contig 147085 bp, 139 predicted proteins | sample 7446391 | NCBI WGS metagenome assembly JACCDY01 (sample SAMN15323451, study PRJNA562643) | freshwater metagenome | isolation source: river surface water | place: USA:Blue River Watershed | collected 2017-08-18 | reverse complement strand
TAAGGCAATTGAAGAGTGCCAGGGAATACTGACTCATCACCTAAAATTAAAGCGTATGCAGACGCATCATCTGGCACCGCTCTACGAATTGTTAATTTCAAGTCACTCATTTCAAACTTCCTTTTGGTAATGTTTTAGGTAACAAAAAAGCCCGCTGGCTAAGCGGGCTTTGTGGGGTGGCAGTTGGTATTGCCGATAGTTCACAAAGTCCGCCTACAAAGCGTTAGTGTGATTAGATAGATAGACGTGACTTGTCCTGCTGTGAAAGCATTCGCAAACGTGATTGCATTTAACAAATCAGTGAACATATTTAAAAGTTTGAATGATTAAATTAATTAGGTCAAGTATTTCTTGTTCAGATTCGAAATTCACTTTAGCCAAGATGAACTCAATCATTCTTAGCTTATCAAACACTTCCTTCTGTTTCAACAACAAGAATACGAGCGGGACCGATGGGGTGCGCAACGTGTTCAGTGCCAATAGATGCGTAAAAGACATCTCCAGTTTCAAGCACCGTTGATAGCTCCGCACCATTCAAGCGATACTTCATCTCAACACACCCATCCAAAACAGCAAAAACTTCTTGCCCGTCATTGACGTGCCATTTGTAGGGTTGCTCCGTCCAATGAAGTCGTGTTGTGATGCAACCCATATTGGCAATGTCCAAAGCACCCCAAGAGCGTTCAGCGGTAAATTCTTTGCTACGAATAATTTTCATCTGCTTACCTTTAGTGCCCAACACTGATGATAGGCATCATATTGAAACCCTGAATTACTTTCATTACGATGCCATCATAAGTAAAGCATTTATTCAAGAGCACTACGTAAGGTTTGAAACAGGCTGAATCAGGTTTCCAATTCAGCCTGAAACCTAATAATTACTTAGATTTTTTCTTCAAAGGCGCCTGCGACAACGCAGAAGCGGCTGTTGACTTAGCCGCCTTTGTTGCGCTCGGGTTTTTCATCTGCTTTGAAGCTACTTTCGCAACAGGCTCACTTGTCTGTTTTGGATTACGTGGCATAAAAACTCTCTTTCTCGGGAAAACCCGAATTAAAAAAAGTTCGATCAACAGATTTGTTTCGTGGCAATATGTCGGTCTGTGGAGACGATCAATTGTCTAAACACCCCGATCGAACTGGGTTGGGGGCTTAAAGGCTGCGCTGTAACGCAGCCTTTTTGCTTTCTGCCGAGAATACTATACCGGTGGTCTGAATTGAACTCAAGCCACTAGGGGTAGCGTACAGGCTTAACCAGACGGAATTGCCATCGTCCCGCTAATGGAAGATTGTTCAATTGATATTCACCACCACCAAACTGTCGTAAAAGACACTTGATATTCAAAAGCACGGAAGACCCGCTGAAAGCAACTTAGAACAACGGTTTTTGCTTAGCCGATGAAAACTAATTTGAATTTACCAACAACTATTGAGCTATATTTCTTTGCATTGATTGTTACCAAAAAGAAAAGTCTATGTCATTACTTCCATTCTTAATTGCCGCAGTTGCTTTAGCGATTACACCTGGACCTGGAATTGCATATGTAGTCGCTCGGACCGTATCGGGCGGACGAAAAGAAGGGCTAGCTTCTTGTATCGGTACTGGATTGGGAGGATTAGTGCACGTGATGGCATCTGCACTTGGTGTCTCACTCGTCATTGCGCAATCAGCATTTGCGTTTAGTCTTGTCAAATACATTGGAGCTGCCTACTTGTTTTATTTAGGCTTTCGAATGTTTTTTTCTAAGAGCAATGCACCTCTTATTGAAGAAGTTTCACCACAAGGTACACGTAGAGCATTCATTGAGGGCATTGCTGTAGAAGCACTCAACGTCAAAACAGCTTTATTCTTCTTAGCTTTTCTACCCCAATTTACAACTCCCAATGAACCCTTAATTTTTCAATTAATTGTTTTGGGAAGTATCTGTGTCGCACTCAATACATTTGTAGATGTATTAGCGGTACTTGGTGCGCATCGTTTATTAAAAGCAAGTGCAAAACGTGCTCAGCGAGAGCGTGTGATGGTCAAAACCTCCGGTATCACGATGCTGGGTCTTGGGACCTATCTAGCTTTAGCAGAACGTAATTAAAGAGTTCGGTAATTACCTGTAGGCACGTTAAACCCGCAGAAACCAAACCTACCTCTACGATTCGTACGCACTGGTTGTCCTTTTAAAGGACATCCCTCTAAACTCCAAGCGTATTTCAAAAGTTCTTTGATGTTGTCATATCCAGACGCCCAACTGCTTTAGAGCGAATGCTAGGCAAATTAACCAGATAGCCACGACGATGAACAGTCCAACATAGCTCTTAGGTTTGGATTGATTGCTATTGATCCATTCAACAGCTTGTTCTCTTGATTGATTCATCACTTCAGCGGGAATCAACTTTAAAGCAAGCCAAACCAATGCAGGCACGAGGATCAAATCATCCAGATACCCCAAGACAGGAATGAAGTCAGGAATCAAATCAATGGGGCTTAAGGCATACGCCACTGCGACAAAGCAAACGACTTTTGCCCAGAAAGGCATCTTTGGTTGTTTCAGAGCTAACCACAACGCCAACACATCTAATTTGAGTGCTTTAGCCCAAGAAGAGATTTTTTGGATTACAAGCATTTAAATACGTGAATATCCTTGAAGACCCCAAAGTTTATTCAACAGCGGCAACCACCTACCGGCATGTAATCCGAAACCAAGCACTCAATCGCTCACCTACGAAGATTTAAGCATCAACTGTAATTACGCAGTAATTAACTCTATTGCATTGTTTAAAACTGCATCTTAACTACGCACTATAATACGCACCAAAAAATAGTTGTTTTAAATCAACAATTTAAATAACAAATATTTTCTGTTAATCCGTAGGTCCCTGGTTCGAGCCCAGGTCGAGGAGCCACTCTAAAAAGCACTGATTTATTCAGTGCTTTTTTCTTTTCCAGACAGTTTTCTGTCTCCCAACGAGCCAGGGAGCAACTTTTAGCTCGTTGATATTACACGTGTATTGCACAGCAGATGCAATTTTTAATCAAGCAAGTTACTACAAATATCTTGCTCAACTAAGCGCCAAGAGCTTGGGCAGCAGCGTCAATCTTCGCTTTGAAAAGTGTCTACTGATTTGGGGGAATGCCAAACTCAATCCGCTAGCGTTTGATCCAAACATCAAGAAATTGACTAGCTAAAACAGGATGAACTGAAAGAGAGTTAGACACACAGATAGAAGCCGCTGCCAACAAGCTCAGGGATGGGTTTGCACAGTAAATGTTCCGAATTGAACAAAGGTGCTTTAGTACCTTTGTTCTCTATCGTCCCGTTACTGGACGATCAGTTGTTAGTTTTGATAACTAGAATCTGAAATTTTCCTCTACTTAACCATAAAGCTGGAAGGAGAGAATTATTCTCACCTTCCGCTCAATCACATCAAAAATTTAACCTCTTTTAACTGATATTGAAAATTCTCGTCCACCTACAGAGCATTTTCCGTCAGCAGAATAAGAATGCCCAATCCATAGGCAATTCATCTCAGAACCATCAGCAGCTTTCAGTAAAGTCTTAACTGAATGGAGATGCTTTCGATGCTCAAATGAAACTTTAGATTTTTGCTCATCAGAAGCAGACACTGCATTCCAGTCGCCCCTGTATACCTTGTCATTGAATTTAATTTCAACTTGATCGGTAGCAAACAACTGCCGAGTAACTTTTGCCTCAACATTTTCGGTACTAGATAACTTAAGCCCTCCAACAGAAGAACATGCAGTCAAAAACAACGCGCCTAAGGCGCAGACTAATGTAGTAATTTTCATATAAGACCTTTAATTATTTCAATACAAAACGAGCAGTGGTTGCAGATTTGCCTTGCAAATTAATAATCGCAACTACCTTTGTACCCGCACTAACCTTAAAGTTTCCTTTTGATTCCAACTTTTCAGCCGTTGGCTGAAGATCAACCTCTTGTTTATCACTGCCGGTGAGTAAAGTAATTTTTGCACTCGCCTTTGACAAGTCAACTGACTTACCATGATCACGAACATAGAGACTAATTGATGTGGCATTTGCAACTAACTCGTAATCAACGTCTTTGACAGTTGCCAAAACTCCACCTTTCATAGGCTTATGTTCACCATGATCCGGACCGGCGAATGCGATATTTGTAAAAAGCAAAGTTGAACAAATAATTAACGTTTTCAGTTTCATGAGATTTTCCTTTTAAAAAATAAAAAACAATTAAAAAGCTTCTGCATCTTTATCTTGCAACAAAGCCTCTACAGACTTACGCCCATACAACCAGAACATGAGTGGCGTAAGAAATGTATCCAACAAAGTTGAGCTAATTAGCCCTGAAAAGATCACAACAGCAACAGGGTGCAAAACTTCAGTTCCAGGTTGTTCAGCCTCAAACAATAGCGGTGCGAGCGCGAAAGCTGTCACCAAGGCAGTCATCAGTACAGGACTTAAACGTTCGAGTGAGCCGCGAAGAATCATTTTTTGATCGAAACCTTCGCCTTCAAAACGCATTAAGTTAATGTAGTGACTAACTTTCAAGATTCCATTTCGCACAGAAATACCAGCAAGCGTAATGAAACCCACTAACGCTGCAACCGATAAGGGCTGTCCAGAGATCCAAAGTCCAATCACTGCGCCTACTAGTGCAAGTGGAATGTTAACCATGATCAACGCTGATAAGACTGACGACTTATAACGGCTATAAAGTACTACGAACATCAATGTCAATGAAACGATAGAAAGAAGCCCGACCAATCGAGAAGCCTCTTCTTGTGCTTGAAACTGTCCACCCAAGGTTATGAAATAACCTTCAGGAAGTTTTGTTTCATTAACCACACTACGGATATCAGCCACAATTTCTGATAACGCACGTCCAGATGCGTTTGCAGACAAAACGATTCGTCTTTTGCCATCATCGCGACTAATCTGATTGGGTCCGTCACCGTCCTCAATGCTTGCAATCTTTGATAATGGAATTCGACCATTTGGCGTCTCTATCAAAATCTGCCCAAGCCCTTCAATAGTTCTTGCAGACTCCGGCAACTTAACGACCAACGCAAATCGTCGACTACCTTCTACTATTTGAGTGACTTTCTCACCCTCAACCATCGCTTGTAGTGCATTTAGAACCTGTGGAACAGGTACACCGTATTGTGCAGCTGCTGCATAGTCAACTCGTACTTTGATCTGTGGTGCTAGTACTTGCTTTTCAATTTGTAAATCAGCAATTCCGGGTATGGCACCAAGCTTTGACCTCAACTCGTCAGCCTGACCTCTTAAAGTATCCAGATCCTCCCCAAAAATTTTGATTGCAATTTGGGAACGAACGCCTGAAAGCATGTGATCTATTCGATGAGAAATCGGTTGACCAATTTCTAATGCAGCAGGCAAATTAACCAAACGTGAACGAATGTCTGACTTGATTTCATCCATGCTTCGTGTAAGTTCCGAAGTTGGCTTCAGTCCTACATCTAATTCGCTAACGTGAACGCCTTCTGCATGCTCATCAAGCTCAGCTCGCCCGCTTCGTCGACCGACGTGAGTTACCTCCGGAACTTGTTTTACAAGCACCTCAGCTTGACGCGCTAAAGCGGATGACTCTGTCAACGTTACGCCTGGGTTTAATCGCAGACCAATCAGCAAAGTACCCTCATTAAAAGGAGGCAAAAACGTCGTAGGAAAAAACGGTACTGCGATTGCTGAAAATAGAACTGCAGTAAGTGCTGACGTTAATGCCACCTTGGGTCGATCTAAAACACTCTGCAAACTCGACTTGTAACGCACCTTCAACCAAGCCAACACTTTGGTGTCACCGTGATCAAGATTCTTCATTTGCGGAAGCAAGTAGAAGCTAAGCACCGGTGTCACTGTGACTGAAACTATCAAAGAAGCCAGCGTTGAAACAATGAATGCAATACCCAAGGGCACAAATAATTTACCTTCGAGTCCAGGTAGTGCAAATAGTGGAATAAAAACAAGAACGATAATTACTGTTGCATACAGTATCGCGGAACGCACTTCCATCGTTGCAGTCGCCACAATCTCAAGAGAACTTTTAAGAGTGTGATTAGAGCTTGATCTGTCAGCCTTCAATCTTCTTAAAACATTTTCTACACCCACTACAGCATCGTCTACCAATCCACCGATTGCAATTGCAAGACCACCAAGTGTCATCGTGTTGATAGACAGTCCAAAATATTTAAAGACCAATGCAGTAATAAAGATTGAAACAGGAATAGCAGTAAGAGCAATGACTGTAGGTCTTAACGTTCCCAAAAAGAAAAACAAAATAAGTGCAACGAAAATAGATGCACCAATTAACTTACCTTGTAAAGTTGTAATAGAAGCTTCAATGAAACTAGCCTGACGGAAAGTAACTCTAGGCTCCTCCATACCTACAGGTAGAGAAGCTTTAAGTCCAACTAAAGCATCCTCAATTGATTTGGTTAATGCTATTGTGTCTGCAGTTGGCTGCTTCTGAATTCCCAAGATAACTGCAGGCTTGCCTTCGAATCCTGCATCACCTCTCTTGAGAGCAGCTGCAAATGTAACTTCAGCAATTTGTCGCATAAGAATAGGCTGACCATTCTTTGCAGTGATTGCTAAATTCTTGAGATCATCCAATAAAGAAGTTCGTCCAATGTTTCGAATTAAATATTCACGACCATTTAATTCAAGAAATCCTCCTGAAGTATTGGCAGAAAAACCTTTCAATGCGCTCTCAATCTGCTCGTGCGTTATGCCGAGGGTAGCCATACGAGCAGTATCAGGCTGAACTTGAAACTGACGTACTTCTCCGCCAATTGGTATGACTTGAGCCACACCTGGTACCGAAAGCAATCGGGGGCGAAGAACCCAATCTGCATATTCACGAACAGCCATTGCGCTGATCTTTTCAGAATCAACTGGAATAGCAATTTGCATGATTTCACCCATAATTGAACTGACGGGACCCATTCGAGGAAGAACACCAGCAGCCAAGCCCTCCTCCATTGAGGACAGTCGCTCTGAAACTAACTGACGAGCTCGAAAAATCTCAGTTTCCCAGCTGAAGGTCACGTACAAAAAAGAAAGTCCTGCAGACGAAGTTGATCTAATTGACTCAACACCGGGTAAGCCATTCATGGTAGTTTCAAGCGGAAAAGTAATTAACTGCTCAACTTCTTCAGCAGCCATACCTCCTGCTTCAGTCATGATAGTTACGGTTGGCTTATTGAGATCGGGAAAAACATCAACTGGTGTTTTGGTTAGTGTGAACGCGCCATAAGCCATTAACACGACACCAGCAATAATTACCAGCAATCGGTTAGCTAAGCTGTTATCAAGTAGCCACTTAAACATATAGAGGCTCCTTCAGCGAACTTGGTTGATAAGGGTGGCGCCTTGCGTTGCCACACGATCACTGGACTTGATACCTGAAGTAACTGTGACTCTTGTGCCATCTAAAGGCTCAAAGGTGACAGTTCTAGGCTCAAATTTCTCAGCTGAAGTTTTGATCCACACAACACTTTGGTTTGCAGCGTTTTTCATCAAAGCTGATTGCGGCACTGCAATACCCTGAATCTTTTGCTTTGATTGGACGTAAATCTTGACTGATTGACCAATCGCTAGATCCAATAATTCAGGACTTTTAGATAAAAAGTTTAAGGGCAAAGCCAGCTCTCTCAAACTTCTTGCAGCTCCAATAAACTGGAGAGGAATACGCTTTTCACCAAGCGCAAGAGTAGCGCCACCTATGTTTGATGCTAGTGAGCTATCGAAAGTCAATGCCTCAAGTCTTATGTATTTGGGGTCAGTGACTTCAAAAATTAATTCGCGCGCATCAACGACTTGACCAGTAACAACATTTGCTGAAGCTATCACACCACTAACAGGTGCAACAAGAGCTTCTTTGCCTCGTAAGCCTCCGTTAATTGCATTCAATCTTTCAGTCAAACTAACCAATTCACTTTCAGCAGCCTCAATTTCTTTGCGAGGCACTGTGTCGGTCAGCTCGACTAACCGAGCGAGCTTTTTTTCGGCAAGTGATTTTGCTGCTCGAATTTCTGCAAATTGTGCAAGTTGGCTAGATTGGTCTACTGAAGAAACAGCTGGCACAACGTAAGCCAAAACCTGACCTTTTTTAACAACTTGACCTAGACTTGGTAATCCATTAGGACCGGGTTCAACTCTACCCGCATTCATTGGTTGAACCATACCACCTGCATTTGGATCCATCAAGACACGTCCGTTTAGCTCATAGGATCGTGGCAGGTCAGAACTGTCTACGACTGTTGTTCGAACGTTTAATTGACGTTGTGCTGGCTTAGGCAAAAAAACGCTTCCGTCTGCCATGCGTTGCGGACCATTAGCGTTTGGAGCTACTGCAGATCCACCGTGATCATGACCCTCTCCAGCTGTTGCCAACGAAACGTAACTTGCCATACCCAAAGCTGATACGAGCGCAAGCACTTTAAATTTTGCAAAAATAATTTTAAATTTCATTTTGTGATTCCTTATGCAAGGCTAATTTTTTGACGTGAACGAACAAATAGTCCGATTGCAATCAATGCGAGTAATCCAATGACGATCCATTGGATTAGTGACTTCCACGAACGCTCACTTTTTGAAGCTTCTTCATCAGTATGCAAATCGAGTTCCCCGACTAAAAGATCAGTCAAATCGCCGACTTGGACTGTTGCAGTGATTGCTATGACACCCGGCATCAAAGAATCTTTGAGGGTGATTTCAAATTCACCGTCACTAATTTGATTGGCTTTGTATTTGACGCTTGCAATATCTATTTCGATAACTGCATCCTTAACTGGGGTATTACTTTGAAATCGATCTAAGTAAAGCGTAATTTTTTTTCCATTGACGATTCCTACTAACTCCAAATCTTCAGATTCAGCGACGAATCTAGGAGATGAGGAACCCAGGGTTTGCGGTGCTGAATCACCATGATCATGTCCAGGTCCTGCAACGCTTGAAATGCTCAACAATGTAAGCATCACAGATAGAAGCGAAACCAAAATTGATTTAATGAACTTCATTATTTTTCCTAAAGTATTTAAATATTTGCATCATTCAGGCAGTAAGCCTAACGACTGACGCCAAGATGAAATGGCAGCTGCAAGATTGATTTGACTATTGGCAAGTTGTCGCTCAGCCTCTAAAGCCTCTGACTCCACTCGCAACCTTGTTGGCAAATCAGTTTCACCGAGCCTAAAAGACTTGTCGAAAAATTGACGAGACTCTTTTGCTAAATATGAGCGTCTTTCAATTGCCCTGAGTTGAGTCCGCGCTGCTTGAACACGAAATTCTGCTACTGACTGTTCTGATTTGAGCTTTTCTCTCTCAATATTGAGCTGTGATTCCGCTTCTACAACTTCTGCCCTTGCAGAAGAAAAACGAGCATCAAAGCGCGCACCATCCCCTAATGGAATCCGGACACCAAACATGACTGTTTGTCCGTACCGTTCACCGAAAGCTCCTCGCTCTCGAGAAGTTGCGATAGTGAGTTCAGGTGCCGCTCTTTTTTGCGTGCTGACTAAATCAGCAGTTTTTTTCAAAACCTCAAGTCGACCCTCCAACTCCGCAACGGTTGGATGTATTTTTGACTGAGTAGAACTTGGTAGCGTTTCTGAAACTAAATTGACAGTGGATTTGACTTGCACACTGATTCCAGAAAGTGCCGCCAAAGCTGCAGCTGCTGCAGTCACTTCAGCTTGAGCTTGTGCAACAAGAACCTCGGCAGCTGCAACAGCACCTTCTGCCTGGTATTGATCAGACTTGGCAAGATCGCCTGCTGCTTTTCGTTTAGTAACATCACTAAAGATTTTTTGAGCATTGCTTAAATGATCAAGAGCGACCTGGCGATCCAATGTCGCACGATGCCAATTCCACCAAGCTTCTCGTACAGTTGAGGCAAGGCGAAGTTTGGTCGCATGGATTTTGTGGTCTACAAAACTGCTTTCAACCTCCGCTAATTGTTGACTAGCGCTTCGCTGACCGGGAAGCCACAAGGGCACGGCAAATCCAATTTCAATCTCTCGACTGCCTTGATTGCCGTTCATCCTATCGCTACGCTGACTTATTTCGAACGATGGTGATTCCGAAGTCAACATATTGGCTGCATTGATTTGAGCAACCGATGCTTCTCTGCGCAAACTTGATGCTCGAGCTTCGGGTTGCCTAAGCCAAGCAACATTGAACACTTCTGCCAAAGTTGAGACAATCCTCGGTGGTTCAGTGGTTTGCGCTTGAGCGCCGGCAATGAGGCAATTCAAAACAATCGCATAGGGAATTGCCTGAAAAACCCGCATTTTTTTAAAAACACAATTCATAACTAATCTCCAATGGTAAAAAAATCCAACGGAAATCAGCGAGCAACAAACCCGAAGGTTGTAAGCAAAACTACACGGCTGTGCCTAAGCTGTGCAGAAAAGCTCTCAGGGGAATTTAAGGTATGTAGAAAAAACCTGAGACTCGCTGATTAAGCGAGTAACAGCCACTGAGGGCGTTCAGGTCTTTCGAAGTTAACTCTGGATGAGTTTTTAAGATAGCCGAAAGGAATAGTTTGATCGGATTTGGAGATGATCGAACTTATGTTGTTGATAACAAAAGCTGAACATCCCATGTGACAAGATGCACAATCATGATGCACACCTGAACTTGATGAAGTCTTTTTGGCGTCGCTGTCAGAAGCAACAGTTTCGTTGTTCTCATTCTCATGTTGATGGGAATGATGTCCAGGATGACTTTCACTTGAGTTGGCTTCGTGCTCGCAATAACTAGATACTGCTGCCATGCTGAACTGCAAAGGCATCAGTACTAATAAGATTATTGCGAGAAGCTTCTTCATTTGTCGAAAGTATAGCCGAACAAAAATTCTTATGTGTTCAGCTTACTCATCACATTAAAATTGCCCTTAGATTATTTTCTCTGGTGCTAAAGATTTCTTGAAAACTTTACCCACTCGTGAAATTAGTCACAAATGGCTGTTCTTTAGATCTCATATCTTCACGAAGCAACAGACACAAATCATCGTCCTGTTACTAGACGATTGATAAATTTATACACACCCTACAACTGTCGTTTGAAATGACACTTGTCGACCAAAACAACCCTTAACTTTTGCCAGTCGAGTGACGCTGTTGAGTGCAAAATCTATGAAAGTTCCGGAAAAGTTGCGAAACGCAACTTTTGACTTAATTACACGAAATATTACACGTTTATTAAAAATACATATAAGTTATTGATTTATATGGTATTTTGACGAGACTAGTTTTCTGTTAATCCGTAGGTCCCTGGTTCGAGCCCAGGTCGAGGAGCCAAAATTAAGAACCCCTTCAGCAGCAATGCTCAAGGGGTTTTTCTTTGAGCAAGCTCTTTCAAGACTTACTGATTTGCAGCTGCTTCAATGAATCTAACCAAGCCAAGGCAGGCGTATTTTGAATGGGCTCACCATGGTTGTAACCATAGGTCATGAGCACCACTGGGCAGCCTGCCGCATCAGCCGCTTGCGCGTCGTTACTGGAATCTCCCACCATCAAGGTTTGCGCGGGCAAGCTCTGCAAGGCCTCACACGTTTTGAGCAAAGGCAATGGGTCTGGTTTTTTGCGCTCAAAACTGTCGCCACCAAAGACTTTTGAAAAATAAGGCGCCAGTCCTTTGTCTCTGATGAGAGGCAAAGTAAATGACACGGGTTTGTTTGTGAGGCAGGCCATGGGCAAGCCCAATGCTTTGATTTGTTCTAAGCCTTCCATGACGCCAGGAAATACATTGGAGAACTCGCCATTGATGCTGAGGTAATGGTGTTCGTAGCGCTCCCATACTGGCGTAAACAATTGCTCAACCTCGAGCGCATTGCCAGCTACTTCAGGCAGTGCCAGTTGGTGTTTGAGTACCGTGCGAATGAGATGTTCAGATCCTTTGCCAATACTGCGCTCAATGAGCGTGCGGTTTGCTGTAGGAACCTGTAAGTCTGAAAGGGCACGGTTTAAGGCAACCTCAAAGTCACCGATGGTGTCGACCATGGTGCCGTCTAGGTCAATCATGACGGCTTGTAAATTCAAATGTTTCATTTCAAGATTCTAGGCATTATTTGTTGGGCACTTTTGTCATCGAAGCGGTAACGTGCCTATCTTTGTCAAAGCACCTCTATGAAGTGCTGGCCGTATTCACGGTGCCTTCTTGTGCTGGCTCTTCAATGTGCGAGCAGACCGAAACAGCGTCAAGGCCAGAACTTGTGTCACACGCTAGATATTAAAGTATGCGTATATGACACCCTTGCGGGATGTCACCTATATCAAGCCCTGATTTGACAGAGAAAATGTCAAAAATAATGCACTAAAAAAATTTGAACTGTTTACCCCATTAAGCTCGCAATGAAACGACTCTGTACCTCTTTAATCCTCGCAGGCTTTTTGTGTCACTCCGGTTTGTGCGTGGCGCAAAGTTTTGCATCAAGTCAACCTGCACCACGTGTTGAGCACTGGCAAAAACGACAACTTGAAATCAACACTTACCTTCAGCAATCTCGTAATCTAGCCGCGGTTAAGTTACTTTTTGTAGGCGATTCCATTACTGATTTTTGGTTGTTCGACGACAACCCTTGGGTCAGTGGCCAGAAGTACGGCCGCAAAATTTGGGACGAAAGCTTTGCCACACCTGGAACAGAAAATTTTGCCCTGAACATTGGCATTTCAGGCGACAGGCTAGAACATGTGCTCTACCGCATCTTGCCTAAGTCTGATGGGGGTATGGGACAACTCGACTCACCCGCACTGAATCCTGAATTCATGATTGTGATGCTGGGCATCAACAACAGCTGGGCTGCTGAACAACCTGTGGTGGAAAGTATTTATCAAGGCGTACTGGCCAATTTACGTGCGCTGCATGCGCGAAAGCCTAACGCACGGATTGTGGTTCAATCGCTTTTACCCACCAACGATGCCGTCAAAAACAAAGACGTTGTGCTGCGGGTGAATCAACGACTAGAAACTTTGGTAAGAACCAGTGAATTTTCAAAATTTACCGTCTATTTAAATCTGTACCCGTCCTTTGTAGACACCTCCGGCGTACAAATTTCAAACTACTTTACCGATGGATTACACCCAAATGATTCAGGCTATCGAGTTTGGCGTGATCGCTTGATTGCATTTTTAAAACAGACGCGTTAAACCTTAAAGCACATCGTTGGCAATTGATTTTCGGTCCCAAATAGCCTCTCGCCAATAGACTGTCATTGCAATGGTCAGCAATAAACCTAAAGCTGAATAAATCGCTGCTGTTGCAACGTAGCCAATGCTTTCAACAAATGGCCCACTGACCAAGAGCCCAATGGGCAAACCCCATATGGCCAACATGCGCATGCCCATCACGCGGCCATGGTAGTCTGGTGTTGTGGCCCGCAACATGACGGCCGCCAGAGGCGTCATGCACAAGCTTTGAACAAATCCAGCAAAAAGCAAAATAACCATGCCCATGTAAAGGTGTGTGCTAAATGCAAATGCCAAATCAAGTAAAAACCATGCGCCTGCAGAAATCAACATAGTTTGAGCTGCCCTGAATTTGATCCTGTGCGTGCTCAATAACATAGAGGCTAGCAAACCACCCATGGCAAAACTAGCGCCTAAAAAACCCAGACCCGTTTGATCAGTCAGAAAAATATTTTTTGCGACATAAGGCAACAAACCCAATGAAAAAGGAAATGCAAGTAAGTTGACTAAAAATGCCAGGGCCATGGCGCCCATCAAAATGGGTTTGTGCCAGACATATACAAATGCCATTTTGAGATCTCTGACTGGACTTGTTGTTGACACAGCTGTTTGAGAAGATGGCTTCACATCGTGTACACCGCGCGACAATAAAAAACTGATGGTGTACAAAATGGCAACCGCCACATAAGCCGACGTCATGCCTAAGAAAGCCACAATTCCCGCGCCTGCCAATGCACCCGCAATACGTGCTGAATCGGAAGTCATTCTAGAAATACCCAATGCACCCATGAGTTGATCAGCAGGCAAAGTTCGTGCAATGAGGGCATTGCGCATCATTTGGTCAGATGGCCGCAAACAACCCACAACTGCAGCAAAGCAAAGCACTCTTTCTGGCGTAAGAGCTTGCAGATAGGAAAGCGTCATCAATAACAACGCCATGCAAGCATAGACAGCACGGGTAGCCCACAACATTTGCCTGTAACCCATGCGATCACAAACGACACCCAATACGGGCGAAAACAAGGACCCTAAAAACTGCAGTGAACCAAATGCAACCAACATCAAGACCGAACCCGATTCAGTCAAGATGTACCACCCCAAAATAATCGTCTCCATTTCAAAGGCCCAAGACGTCGCCAAATCGGCGGACCATTGAAATCGAAAGCTCTTAACTCGAAATGGGGCTCGCCAATTTAAGCTGTGCGTTAAGGGCTTGAGGGGTGTTGAGGTCATTGCTATTTATTATTAGGCAAGACGCACCGAAACAGCTCATTTTTTAGTGTTGTGCAAAGCCTTGTACGGATAAATCTGTACAGCTTCCAATGAGTAACCAGACACCCCTGACGCCGTGTTGGTTCGCGCGTCTTTGAGCTCGCCCTCCACCCAAATTACGTCCATCGACTCCAGTGTTTTAGACAAATTCAATTTGGGGTGCGGTGTGACCAATACAATCTGATTGGCCGGTGGCGGCGGCGTATGAATGCAAGCACCAAAATACGGCACTAACAAAAATTCACGCTGGCCATTTCGCACGGCATCTAGCGGCACAACAAAACCTGGCATGCGAATTTTTTGATTGACGTATTTGGGCGCAATGGGGGCTTCGTCAAGCTTCTTGCGCATGCTGGCCATTAATTTTTCTGCCTCTTCCGAGCCATCTTTTAAAAAAGCCATGCGACCATAACTGGCCATGTCTTTTTTCATTTGCTGGTACCACTCTTCGTTGAGCAGGTCGTCCCAAGTAATTTTTTGATAGCCAGGTGTTTGCGCGAACACAGCAGCAGCAAACAACAAGTGACAAAGTGCAACGCACAGCTTAAGCAAATGGATTTTGAAAAATTGCACTTGCATGATTGATATCGAAATACGGTAAGGATCAGTTGGGTGGATTAAGACCATCGGACAGAGACATGCGATAGGCACGCCATGCTGGCAACAAACTGGCCACCAAGGCTGCACACATCAAAGAAGCAATGCTATACCAAGCTTCAAACCCAGGCAAAGTATTCTGCGTCTGAATGCCATAACTCAAAAGCAAATGATCTTGAAATACAAAGATCAGCAATTGCGCGCCAAGCACACCTGCACCAATGGCCAAGCCGCAAATCAGAAAAGACTCCCAAGCAACCACCATAAATATGGCCATAGGACCCGCACCAAGTGAACGGTAGATGGCCAATTCTTTGCGGCGAGCAGACAAGCCGACTAAGAGAACAGAGACCACGCCCAGCAATGAACAGATGGCCACTAAGGCGCCCATCACGATGAGTGCGTTTTCAACCACACGCACAATTTGCCATAACTCATCAAGGGCGACGCCAGGCAATACCGCCATGAGCGGCACAGAGGCTGCATTTGACTTCAAGCTTTCGATGGCTTTGCGCGCCGAAAATACTGCTGCGCGAGAATGTAGCCCTACCCATACCGCGGTTAGCTCGGTAGGCTGCAACTCTGCAATATTGGGCAGGTCTTTGGGAAGTTCGGATTTGGCATCAAACGCAGAGGGTCTTAGGCCAAAGCCCCAACCCACATGCAGTGCCTCAAATGCTTCAAGGCTAATCAGCACAGATCTGTCGAGTGGTGTACCCGTAGGTTTCAGGATACCCACCAACTTGAATGGATGCTCGGCATGCACCGTTTCTTCAATGACTTGATAGCCATGCGTCAATGCCATGGAGTCATTGAGTTTTAATTTTTTTGCCTGCGCCACCTCAGAACCGACAACCACCTGCATGAGGGCTTCAGGATTGACATGAGGATCTTGAAAAGCGTGTCCCACTTGAAAAGACAAAGCTTTACCCGACGATTGGTAATGCTTGAAAAAATCGACAGCAGTACCCATGACAGGAAAGCCATCAAACGAGTCACCCAGTTGAATGGGAATGGTCCAAGCCACAGCGGGCATGTCCTTAATGCGTTGCAAATCTGAATAGGGTATGTTTTGGGTGGGCGTGCCCAGTTGAAACACGCTGTACAACAGCAAATCGGTTTGACTGCCCCTTGGGCCAACCACCAAATCAACGCCGCTAAGCGCATTGGAGAAACTGCGCTTGGCATCGGTGCGAATTTGCTGAACACCCAACAAAACAATGACCGACAAACACACAGACACCGCAACGAGACTTAGCGCATATTTGCGCGACCATGCACTCTTCCAAGCCAAACTAAGCCACAACATGTTGCGACTCCCTGCGTGGCATCGAAAAAGTCTGATCGAACATGTCGGCAATTCGCAGGTCGTGGCTCACTGTCACCACGCTGGTGTTTTGCGCACTGGCCGTCGACAGCAGAAGCTTGAGAAAATCGAGTTTATTGTCTTCGTCCAATGCTGACGTTGGCTCATCAGCCACAATCAATGCAGGGCAACCCAACAATGCTCTTGCAGCTGCCACCCTTTGCTGCTCGCCTACAGACAAAAGATTGACCTGCCGGTGCCGTAGCGCTGGCTCCAAATGGAGGGCGTCACACAAGTGCTTGAGATGAGCCTGAACGGTGCCAAAAAGTTGAACCGATTTTTGATGACGGCTCATAAACAGTTTGCTGGGTAGCTCAATGTTTTCTTGTACCGTTAAATAGCGCAATAAATTGAATTGCTGAAAAATCAAACCTAAATGCTCACCCCTGAAACGGTCTCGCGCAGAAGGCGACAGTTGAGTCAAGTCAGTTCCTAATACTCGGCAAGTTCCCTGCCCTGCAACCTGAATTGCAGTTATCAAACTGAGCAAACTTGTTTTGCCAGAGCCACTGGGGCCACCAATGAACAAGGTCTGACCTTGCTGCAACGTCAGCTCTGGAATGGCAAACAGTGGCTTACTTTGTTGTGGCCACCAAAACTCAATGTTGCGCAGTTCAAGAGCGGCAACTGTCATGGCGAAAATGCAGGCTTGCTGGAGCGTACTGTTGCAGATTTTTGAGTGCCTGCAGAGACCCACTCTAGTTTCAGTTGGTTTGACCGAATGTGTGACTTGAAGAAAGGAAATCCAAATTTGGTCAATGCTTGCGGATTGGCACATTTCAATTTGAATGCAAAGTTCAAATCACTGTGGCCTTTGCCTTTAACACCTTGAAACATGTCAGATTCGGCTTTGGCTTCTATTTGCTGACACTTTGCTTCAGCGGGTACTTCAATGAAATAGCTTGCGTTTTCCAAAGATTTTTGAAGCTTGCTCATGGACTCCGTTTGGGCAGGCGATTTGGGCAAGTGCTCAAAACCGAGCAAGGCTTCCATGGGCATGGTCCATTGACCTTGCAAAACATCGCCATTCAAACTGAGTTGCAGAGTGCCCTTGCCATGAGAATGCTGCGCCAAAACCGGCATAGCAAAAAAGAGGCTGAAGCAAATGGCTGAGAAGTGATTAAAGGTATGCATAGATTTATGACTGCCGTCTTAAAGTCATTCCCAAATTTGCTGCTTGGCGAGATTCATAAGCCAAAAATTCATCTGTAATTTGACTCCCGCGAACGCCCCCTCTGACCGAGCCAGCTTCTATGTCACCAAAATATTCTTTCCAAAGTGGCGGCAAGCGCTGGCCTTGAGGAATACTGAGCCACAAGCGTAGCAAATGTCGTTTCTTTTCTGGCTCTTCAAAATCTTCAAAATTGGTGCGTGAATGAATCACCACATAGTTGTTTAGAAGCTGTAAATCACCACGGTCTAACTGCATGGAATAGCAAAATCGATCGTCTGGCAGGAGTTCGTCCAGCAAATCCAACAACTCTTCTTGCTGAGGGCTTAGCCGGGGAACTTCTGGAAAATCACGTTGCGCAGCCGTCACGTTTTTGCGGTTGGCTCGCAAAGAAAAGAATTCTGGGTCATCACCCAAAATGGGGCATTTGTAAAACGGCGGTTGGGTAGCATCGTTGGTGCCCTGATAGCTGTAATAAAAGGGTTGCTGCATGACCGGGATCAAGTCTGGCCTTAAACGCTTGACTTCATCGACCACCGCAATGGAGCTGGTCACTTTGCTGGTTCCCCCAGACTTTGCAGTTTGCAAGCACATCAAGGCCACCACGTCACATGAGTCGACATGAAAGTCTAGGCCCGCGTTGGTGTTGTAGCCACGGCCATTTTTGACTTTGTAGCTGCCCCCCTCATCTCTTACATCGTTCATCACTTGGCTGGCACGGTTTTGAGTTCTGGCAACGCCCACGTTCAAGCCTATGCCCCAATGGACCAGACGCGCATCTTCCACAGACCAGCGGTCTACGGGAAATCCCTTGATCAAACACATGCCATAGCCTGTTTGAGTGGCTGCAAAGGCTTGATCGATGGCGTCCTTGGCATGCCGCTTGAGAGGAAAGTCGTTCGCAGTCATTTCTAGCCACGTTTTGCCCTTCATCTTGGCATGTTGAAGGGCCTCTTCAATTTCACCAATAGCCTCACGACTTAAATGGTGAATCCATGAGAAATCGGCACCAAGTTCTTGAGGAAGCCAAGCTCTGGGTTTGGCAAGATTGGGAGGGATGAAATTACTCATAAATTGGGCTCCAATGCGGTACAGCTGCGACGCGGTGTTGACAGGGAAAGACATGCGTCTTCGCACTAGGACTTCCATCTTACTGAAAAATTAGTCTTCTCCAAATATCCTAGGGACAACACCAATACGCTGAACTGGCTATTTGTCATCAAGTGTCCCTACACTTCACAACTATTTTTTAAGCATTCAACAGGATTCATATGAAATTAATTTGGGCTCTGGTACTTTCTGTTCTGCCTTTTGCTGCTCATGCACAAGAAGCCGCTTACCCCGTCAAACCGATTCGTATCTTGGTGGGTTATGCCCCGGGTGGCGCCACCGACATCGTGGCGCGAAGTGTGGCCATCAAAATGCAAGAAACACTGGGCCAGCCTGTCATTGTTGAAAACCGTGCCGGTGCAAGCAGCAACATCGCTTCCGAATTTGTAGCACGCAGTGCGCCCGATGGCTACACATTGCTTCTGGGCACCATTGCCAACGCTACCAACATGACCGCCTACAAAAACATGGGCTACGACACGATGCGTGACTTTGTGCACATCACCCAATTTATGACAGCACCCTCGGTTTTGACGACACACCCCTCTGTACCCGCCAAAAATCTGAAGGACCTCATTGCAGTCGCAAAACAAAATCCTGGCAAGCTGGCTTTTTCTTCAAGTGGCAATGGTGGCTCTCCTCACCTTGCAGGCGAGATGCTCAAGATGCGCGCCAACATTGATCTGATTCATGTGCCTTACAAAGGTGCTGCACCCGCTATTGCCGACTTGTTGGGCGGCCAAGTGCAGATGAGTTTTCAAACTGCGCTCTCTGCCATCCCACATTTAAAGAGCGGAAAACTGAATGTCATTGCCGTAGCCAGCAAAAAACGCATGAGCACCCTGCCCAATGTACCGACCATGGCTGAGGCAGGATTGTCCGACTTTGAGGTGTCGAGCTGGAACGGCTTGTTTGCACCGGCCAAAACACCACCTCACATTGTGGCCGCACTGTATAACGCAGCCAGCAAGGCGCTTCAAACACAAGACATCAAAGACAAAATGGAAGCCCAAGGCGCAGAACCTGTAGGCAGCAATCCTGAAGAGTTCAAAGCATTTGTCAAAGCAGAAATTGACAAATGGGAACAGGTCATCGTCAAGTCTGGCGCCAAATTTGACTGAGCTTTTTGAAACCCGACATGATTGAGCCATCGCTGCATGAGCAACTTCACAACTTACCCTTGTGGCATCTGGACGAATCCAAGGGCGCTCTTTCAAGGGCGTTTGTCTTCAAAGACTTTGAAAATGCCTTTGCATTCATGTCTCAAATTGCAAAGGCTGCTGAGCAGCACAAGCACCATCCCGAATGGCGCAACATTTACAACAGGGTCTGGATCACCTGGACCACGCACGACGTCAATGGCTTAAGTGTCAAAGACATTCAACTGGCTCAAATCTGCGATCAGTTGTTTCTGCAATATACCTAAACGTCACTTAAAGTACTGAGCCCTTGGCTCGTAGCAGTCGAGCAGGCTTTCGGGCATATCAGGCAACTTAGAAGCCATGTAATTTCGAATGAATGGGGCTGCCTTCCAAGGCTTGGTAAGCCCACTCCAAATACCCGGAGTAACAATGATGGGCTTGCCATTTTCAAATTGCACAGGCACCACAGCGGGCTGCAACTCGTCAAACTCGAGTTCAACCACGGCCCAGTCATTCTGAAACCAAAATCCAAGAATTCGAGCATTGCTAGAACTGGGTGGACTGAAGTTTTTAATCACAAGCTCTGCCGAACGATAGACATTTGAAGACTTGTCCAATTCGCTGGATTGACAATTTCGGGTGTAGGTCGTCCACTTGTCTTTTACAAAACCGACAACATCGACGTCTCGACCATCGATCTCCAGAAGATAACTCGCATCAAAAGGCTTGAGGCGAATGTGCGATGCCGTAATGCCGATGACGGTGGCCAGCAACAAAGGCAAAGCAACTTTCTTTTTCATGCGTTCCAAATAAATTGGGGTCAGATCACAATTAATTAAAGGTCATTGCTACCGATCAGTTCTTATCGAAACATTGACTTGCATCAAGTATAGATGAAGAAAAAACAGTAGATTGAAGTGGCTCATCAATTGACTGTTTGACTCACTAACTTATGACCAAGGCTGCTATGAAAACAAACCATCAACTGGGTCTGATTGCGCTCTTCAAACGATCAAGGCCCATCAACCTCATCACTGGACCCATCATTTACAGCATGGTGTTCCCCATCATGTTGCTAGATGCTTGTGTGTCGTTTTATCAATGGACATGCTTTCCCATATACGGCATTCCAAAATTTTCACGCAAAGACTTCATCATTTTTGACAGACAAGAACTCAAATACTTAGATTGGATCTCAAAATTTCATTGCACCTATTGCGCATATGGTGTGGGCGTTTCGGCTTATGTCTATGAAATCATCAAAGCCACTGAGTCGTATTTTTGTCCGATCAAACACAAAGATAAAAGACTGAATGAATCAAAAAGGCATTGGCAAGCACTGGCATTTGAACAAGGCCCAGACTTTGATTTTGCGGCATACCTAGAAGAGGTTAGGAATTCAATGGCGCAGCCTCGGCATACAAAGCGGGCATTTGTTGCCAAGACATGAATGAAGCAGCCTCCTTTGGCGTTGCTGCTAGCCAAGCTTTGTGCAGTTCGGATGGAACTATTACGGGCGTTCGCTTTTCATCACCCTCTTTATGAAACTGCTTCATGACCGGATGCTCATCGGCATTGACGGTCAGCATCGAAAAGCTCACTATCAACTCACCGGTGCCAGGATCTGTCCAGCGGTCCCAAAGGCAGGCAATACCAAATGGGTCGCCAGAAGCAAGGCCTATTTTCCAACGCACGGCTTTGCCCGATTGGTAGCTGGGTTCAAAGAAATTTTCTAAAAGTACCAGACCATATTGACGTTGACGCCATGCTGTTCTGTAGCTGGGTTTTTCAGAAGCTGTTTCGCTCCTTGCGTTGTAAGTATGTCGACTGATTTTTTCGTCTTTGGCCCAGCCGGGAATCAAACCAAATTTAGCCAAGCCACAAGCCACCCGGGCAGTTTGATGGCTTTGAACCACGATGGGGGCCACAAACCCAGGATAGGTTTCAGGCGGAAAACTGGACGGCAGGTCGACACCAAACGCATCCTTGACCCATTGAGGCTTTTGAATGGGGGTGAAATTGGTGCACATTATTTTGATTTACTGGAGCCGAATAAACTATCACAGACGTTTGTTGAAGTGGCCATAGGGTTTTTACCTTTCACAATCATCTGAAGCGCCCTACAACCTAAGTTTCATTGAAAATGACGAGTTAATAGGTACCATGACCTAGGATATGACGACACAACATGCCAACGCGCTATTAATTATCGATGATCATCCAGTCTACCGCGAGGCACTCGGTGAAATCCTAACGCGTGAATTTAGAACACAGGACATCCAAGTAGTCACTGCAAGCAATGCCAACGAGGGTTTGGAGTTGGTTGATGCCATGGACAAAGTCTGGGTGGTACTCCTCGACGTCAAAATGCCTGGCCTTAGTGGTTTAGCAGGCATCAAAGTCTTTAAGCTAAAAAGCAACGTAGAACATGTTGTGTCCATCTCTGGGCTTGAATCGCCAACTTGGGAGCCTCGTGCAGTTGCTGCTGGCGCTACCCTGTTTTTGTCAAAAAACAGTACATCCATTAGCATTTACGAAAAGCTGAAGAAACTATTTGAGTTCAGTACACTGAATTCAAATACGCTAAAAAGTGAAGATCAGCCAGACATTAGGCTGACACAGAGGCAACTTGAAGTGTTGCAACTCATCTCTCTTGGACACCCCAACAAAATCATCGCTGATTTACTTGAAATCAAAGAGCAAACCGTCAAAATTCACATCAATCAAATCTTCAAAGAACTTCGGGTTTTCAACCGCACCCAAGCTGTGTTGAAAGCCCAAAAATACCAATTACTGGGAATTTGATCAGCTACAAAAGCACCAACTGCCAAGCAGACATGAGCACTGAAAACCTACAAGCAGACTTGCCTAATTTTGAACAGCTTGTAGCCAATGAAAAGCTGCAATACATGCACAGCTTTGCAAAATCCAGCACCCTAGCTACCGTGCTGGCCCCATTGCTTTGCATTCCGCTGTATCTAGATACAACTGACAGCCATTTGTTCAAAATATGGTTTGCCTTAATGGTGATCGTGGTAATTGCCCGATTCTTCTTAATCAAGAAGATCAATTTAAAAGGAGAAGTCAAAACTAACTTGGCCTTGCTCAACACTGCGCTTTGCTCAGTCACTTTTGTATGGGGTATTGGTTGGTTCTTCTTTGTCAGCACATCAGACCTTGCCAACTATTTGATCTATCAAATTATCAGTCTCACCATCTTATTTGTGGGTATGGTTGGATATTGCGTAAGTTGGAAATCTTTTAGCTACTTTGTGTTGCCGCTCAAAATTCCTGAGCTTATTTTTATCATCGTTAACTATCAATCGATTGTTTGGCCCATTCCAATTGGCTCCATGATGGCCTTTTACCTGTCCATCAAAATGGCCATGCTTTTTTCTCGATCATGGGAAAAATCATTTTCGTTGCGACTCAAAAATGACGCCATGATTAATCAATTGGTGGCCGAAAAGAATGCCTCGCATGCAGCCAATATGGCGAAATCAGAGTTTATTTCGACCGCTAGTCATGATTTGCGCCAACCTATGCAGTCGATCAATATCTTTGTCGACATGATCGATTCTAAAAATTTACCTGAGTACGAAAGCAAAGTCTTCTCACGCATGCGTCATAGCATTTCTGCGTTGAACAAAATGTTCAATACATTGCTAGACATTAGCAAGTTAGATTCAGGCTTTAACCCTCGCAGCCTTGAATTTTCAATTTCGAATTTGGCCAATGACCTAGACATCAGTTTTTCTGAGTTGTGCAAAGAGAAGGGGCTGTTGTTGGTCATGAAGCATCAAAACTTCATGGTCAAAGGCGACCCCCAATTGCTAGAACAAATCTTAAGAAATTTATTGGCGAATGCGGTTCAATACACCGACACCGGTAGCATCGTGGTTAGCTTTGAAAACGACCATGGCCACTTAAAAGTAAGCGTACAAGATTCAGGGCATGGCATTCCATCCGAAGATTTACCTGTCATTTTCAATGAGTTTTTCCGCTCCGAACATTCACGATCTCACCACGATGGCCTTGGACTTGGGCTGTCAATTGTGAACCGCATTGTTCAAAAAATTGGTGGCGAATGCACCGTCAAATCTGAGTTAGGACTTGGTTCACTGTTCACAATTCGCACAAAATTTACAGTTATCAATGACACGAATGTTGCCAAAAGTCCAAAAGTCTTAAGCACAAATTCTGTTGGCCAAGAAATTTCTAAGTCTGTATTGGACATAAAGCCAACCAATTCAAACAACATCAACCTTGGCATCATTGAAAACGACTACTCTTTGCAGAATGCCTATGCAGAATATTTTACAAAAATCGGCTACTCAGTTCATCTGATACCCTACGAAGAAAATGAATTCAAAGACTATCTCGTCGACATTCCTCAATTGCACTTCATTTTGAGTGATTTCAGATTGGGAGATCGAAATGGCATTTACTTCATTCAGAAATTACGAGAAGAATTCAATGACGACATTCCTGCTTGCATCGTCACAGCAGATACGTCGCCCCAACACCTTCAGTTGTTTGACCATCTGAACATCCATGTGCTTTACAAGCCAATCGACATTCAATCGATTGAAAAATTCATCGCGCGAAGTTTAAGATGAGCTAATTCTTATTTCAAAATTCCGCCATGAAAATATTCAGCAATCAACATCACCATTTGCATCACGGCCAACAAGAAATGTTTCGTGGCCGCTTGGTAGATTGCCATGAAGTTCCCCAGCGCTTGGACCATGTTCTAAGTGAATTGGCCAAACGCCCCGTGGGTCAACTGCTAACGCCCCCCACCAACCTCAATTTAGACGCAGCGTTAAGCAGCGTACACACTGCCGATTACCTGACATTTCTGGCCACCGCTTGGGACGAATGGGTCAAGTTAAGCCCAGACAATGCAAGCCGTGATGCCCTGCCCTCTGTTTGGCCCTTGCCAGGTCAGCATGCTTTTCGCATGGACAAACCACCCCTCAACTTTGCGGCCAAACTGGGCCAATACGCCTTTGATTCTGGAACACCCTTAATGTCGGGCACTTGGACGGCAGCCCGTGAAGGTGCGGCATGCGCGGTTGCTGCAGCACAAGCAATATTGGCAGGAGAAATGGCAACAGTGGCCTTAACCCGCCCACCAGGTCACCACGCTGGTTCAGCTTACATGGGCGGATACTGTTTTCTCAACAACGCTGCCATTGCTGCCCAGTACTTACGAAACCATGGCTTACAACGCGTGGCTGTTTTAGACATTGACTACCATCATGGCAATGGAACACAAGCCATTTTTAATGAGCGCTCAGATGTTTATACCGTTTCCATCCATGGTGACCCACAAACAGAATATCCCTTCTTTTTGGGCCACGCCGACGAGCGAGGTTCTGCCGATGGTGAAGGCTATAACTTGAATTTACCCTTGCCCAAAGGAACAGAATTTGAAAGTTGGTACGCCACTTTGCAAATGGCTATACAGAGCATCGCTGACTATGCCCCTCAAGCATTGGTGGTACCTTTAGGATTGGACACCTATGTAGGAGACCCCATCAGTGGTTTCAAATTGAAGTCTGAGCATTACTTGCGAGTGGGACGTGCAATTGCTGGCCTGCGCTTGCCAAGCTTGTTCACCCTCGAAGGAGGATATGCTGTGGCCGACTTTGGTGTCAATACTGTCAATGTTCTTGAAGGATTTAATTCTTTATAAAATTTTTTTTGTCAACGATGCTCAAATCGAGCGCGGCCGGAATTGCCGAAATTCTTTTCTATCTATTCATTGCTTTAGCGATTGTCAGTTTTCTTCTGAGCTTGATGCGAAAAGCATCATCTCGACTGTTTGATCTCATTACTTAAATCCAACCCGGTCCAACATTTGTTGCACTTTGACTTGATTCATGCCTACCGCACTGATGGGCAGCACTTCACTTTTAAAATTGCCGCCAGACATGGCTTTGAGTGCCGCATTGTCAAAGCTCATGCCCTTGGCAGCGGGCCATTCATTGTTGCCATTGGCAAAGTGGTTTTGAGCCGATGCACTTGCCAAGTACTCTAAAAATTTGACTGCGTTTTCTGTGTTTTTTGAATTTTTGGCAACAGCACCGCCGGCAATGTTCAGATGCGTTCCCCAACTAGATTGATTCGGAAAAACGACCCCAATTTTTTCCACCAAGGCTTTGTCCGATGGGTTGCTCGAGCGCATCAGGCGAGCCAAATAGTAGGTGTTGGTTACGGCCACCGCACACTCACCTGAAGCAACTCCTTTGATTTGATCTGTATCGCCACCCGCTGGGTTGCGTGCAAAATTTGCCACCAAACCCTTCAACCAAATCTCGGTTTGTTGCGGCCCCAGGTGCTCTGTCATAGCGCCAAACAAACTGAGGTTGTAAGGGTGAGAGCCCGAACGGATGCACAGCTTGCCCTTGAATTGTGGATTGGCCAACTTCTCGTAAGTGTCGACCTCTGAACTTTTAACTTTCGCTTTGTCATAAACAATCACGCGGGCACGTGTCGACAAACCAAACCATGCAATGCCGCCGTTGTCTGAGCGCTTGGCCCTTAAGTTTTCTGGAATTGCTGCCTCTAAGACCTTTGACTTGATGGGCATGAACAAACCATCTACTTCGGCGCGCCATAACCTGGCCGCATCGACCAGCAAAATCACGTCAGCAGGAGATGCTGCCCCCTCAGCCTTTAATCTAGTCAGCACACCAGCATCGTCCGCATCTACACGGTTAATTTTGATGCCTGTACTTTTGGTGAAATCGCTGTACAAAGCCTCGTCTGTTGGGTAGTGACGTGCCGAATAAATGTTGATGAACGCGGCAGCCGTCTGGATTTGCGTTTGGGCTTGGGCTTGGGCATGCCCCTGCGTTGCAAAAACCGCCATGGCCGATAGGCAAATGAAGGCCGCACCTTTTAAATACCCAGAATTGATTGATTGAATGCTCATGAAGACCCTAACGAGTGCTTGAATGAGCAAATTCTACATCAAATAAGAATGATTCGCATTTGCGATTGACAGATTTTTAGACAAAAGTTACCACGTGGTCTACTTCAGCCCTGATGCCAATCCACTCTCCCAGCTTGTGATCGTGATGGCTGGGCACATGGGCCAAAACAATATCGCCAGACTGCAGACGCAAGGTGTACAAAAACTCCGACCCGCGAAATGCCTTTCTGACAATTTCTGCTTTGACACTTGCATGGTCATCGTGAACGATGTCATCTGCTCGCAACAGCACATCGCAATTGACGGGGTCACCGCTTGTTTTGGTCAAAGTTGAATCTGTAGTGTCTATTTCATCGCTTAACAATCCCAAGACAGTTTGCACCTCGACACGACCATTTTCCACCGAGCGACGACCCGGAATAAATACACCGTGACCAATAAACTCAGCCACAAAGCGTGACGCAGGCCGGTGATACAAGTGATAAGCATCGTCCCACTGGGCCAAGTGGCCATCTTGAATGACACCAATGACATCACCAATGGCAAAAGCCTCCATTTGGTCATGCGTGACAAAAAGAGCTGTGGCATTGGCGGCCTTCAAAATAGCCCGAATTTCTAGCGCAAGCCTTTCACGAAGATCGACATCCAAGTTAGAAAAAGGCTCGTCCAATAAAAGCAACTCAGGTTTAGGTGCCAAGGCACGTGCTAACGCCACCCTTTGTTGCTGCCCCCCAGAAAGCTCGTGGGGATACCGGTTTTGCACCTCGGAGAGACCCACCAATTGCAACACTTCTTCAATGCGCTGCGCTTTGGCCGAGGCACTTTGACCATGCAAACCAAATGCAATGTTGCCCGCCACGCTAAGGTGCGGAAACAAAGCGTAATCTTGAAAAACCATGCCCATGCGGCGGTTTTCGGGGGCCGCCGTAGTACCAGGCTGGCTCACAATGCGGTCAGACAATTGAATCAGCCCAGCAGACACAGGCTCTAAGCCCGCAATGGCGCGCAACAAACTGGTTTTGCCACAGCCCGATGGACCAATGAGTACCCCAATTTGACCAGCCTTAAGACTTAGGGACACACCCTTGACCGCCGGCGTCTGTTGGCCAGCGTAGCGCACATCGACTTGTTGAAGGGTCAAAAACATAGTGCCCATTGTAAGGAATGCCAGACCGTCAAAAAGTCACCCCTTGAACAACATCCTTACAATTCTCAGGTTGGTACTTCTGAACGCTCGTGTTGCTGTACCGAACACTCATTGGAATTTGCTCATGTTTGCACTCCGAATTCGTTCGGTTCTTTTTAGCCTGATTGCTTTGGTCATCTGCCTTCCCGTAGTGGCTTTGATCTTGTCATGGCTCGAATGGAATGCAACATCGTCCCAAGTGCTGCAAGAAATGGCACAAACCGTCTTGCCAGACTATGCCGTCACCAGCCTGTTGTTGTGCTTGGGCGTGGCTGCAGGGGTCACCGTTTTAGGCACCAGCACGGCAGCAGCGGTCACCTTGTTTAAGTTTCCTGGGCACAGTTTTTTTGAATGGGCGCTGTTACTTCCCATGGCCATTCCTGCCTATGTGGTTGCTTATGCCTACACAGATTTTTTGCAGTTCAGTGGCCCTTTGCAAAACTTCATACGGCTGCAGACAGGCGCAGAGGGACGGGTATTGCCCGAAATCCGAAGTTTGGGCGGCGCCATCCTGATTTTCTCTTTGGCACTTTACCCCTACGTTTATTTGCTTGCCAGAACCGCCTTGAGTGAACGTGCCTCCCAATTGATGGAAGCCGCACGCATGCTGGGCGCGCCTTTGCACAGGCGCATCATGGAAGTTGCCATTCCCTTAGCACGCCCTGCTGTTGCAGCAGGCATTGCACTTGCCCTGATGGAAACCTTGGCAGACTTTGGCGTATCAAGTTACTTTGGCATTCAAACCTTCACCGCTGGCATCTACAAAGCTTGGCTGATCATGGACAACCGCATCGCCGCAGCACAGTTGGCCACACTGCTGCTTGGCACAGTCTTGTTGTTGTTGCAACTTGAAAAAATAGCGCAAGCCCGTATGCGATTTAGCAGCATGCGTGCTGGCGTTTCATCTTCTTCTGATGCGCAACCAACTTTACTCAAGGGTGTGAAGGGTATGGCCTTGATGGCCTGGTGCACCCTCCCCTTGTTTTTGGGTTTTGCGCTGCCGGTACTTCTGATGCTCAAGCCATTGATCGCATCTGACATCGACATTCCTTGGGACCGCTTCTTCAATTGGTCATTCAACAGCTTGCAATTGGGGCTTGTGACTTCCGTCTTGGCAGTGATTGCGGCCTTGGCATTGAGTTTCAATTCAAGAAACAAGCCTGATGCTTTCTCGCGCACCGCTACCATTTTGGTGGGCTTGGGCTATGCAATTCCCGGCGCAGTGGTGGTGGTCGGGCTCCTACTTCCCGTCACTTGGCTGCAATCTTACTGGCCAAATTCGCAAATTGGTTTTTGGCTAACGGCAACCACCCTCGGACTCATTTGGGCGTACTTGGTTAGATTTTGCGCGGTTGCACTTCAATCGGTGCAAAGCGGCTATGCCCGCATTCCAGTGAGCTTGGACGATTCTTCGCGCATGTTGGGAGTCTCAGGCTTTAAGCTGCTCACCCAAGTTCACACGCCCTTGTTAAAACGCTCTATTTTTGCAGCCGCGTTGTTGGTGTTTGTCGATGTCATGAAAGAACTACCAGCCACTTTGGTTTTGCGGCCGTTTAATACAGACACTTTGGCGGTCATGGCTTATCAATTGGCCAGAGACGAGAGGTTGGGTGAGGCAGCACTGCCCAGCTTGGCGTTGGTCTTGGTAGGCTTAATTCCAGTTATTTTGCTCAGCCGTGCAATGAAAAAATCGACACGCACTTAGTTCGTCAGAATTCATCCATTCAAATTGGACCCGTGACGATCTTGTCTGCCACGTAATTTTTGAGCCGTCGCAATGGTTGCGTCTGTAGCATTTGGATTGACGACATGCCCCCCCAAAGGCAGACGTTCTTGGGCCAAACACATAGGCCTAGCCCTGGCACCACTTGCCACATAGTCTTGAAGCAAGCAAGCTCTGACCTCTTCAACTGGCAGACCTCGAGTTTCAGTTAAGTGCATGAACACAGCATCTACAAGTGCTTCAGGCGTTAAGCCATAGGTTTTTGAAGTGCGCTGCCAAAGCTCATCTGCAAAATTCATGAAGGACCAAAAAGAGGAGTTTTGTGGTGATGCAGGCTTCAACAACAAGGGCAGGCTTAATTTAAATCGCCCAGAGTTGGCCACCAAATCCCAGTATTTGGCCATTCGCGTAAAGCGCTGCAATGTTTCGGCATCCAAGTCTTTGGTTTGACGCACCACGTAGGGAGGCTGATCGTCATAGATCATTTGAAACGCCTCGGTGTGCCTTGCGATGGGTGTTCCGCGCAAGCGCTTCAAAATACCCAGTTGAATTTCTTGCGGTCCGATGGCTAGCAATCGATCAAAGCCCTCCGCAAAACTGTCCAAGGTTTCGCCTGGCAATCCGAAGATCAAGTCGGTGTGAAGATGCGCATTAGACTCGTTGATCAGCCATTTCAAATTGGCTTCGGTTTGAACGTTGTCTTGACGCCTTGAAATGAGTTTTTGAACTGTTTCATTGAAACTTTGAATGCCAACCTCAAACTGCAACACCCCTGGCGGATATTTCGCTATGAGTGCCTTGAGTTTGTCCGGCAAGTGATCCGGAATCACTTCAAAGTGAACCAACAAACCATCTGCATCAGGCTCGTTCAGCCTGGTTAAAAAGAACTGAAGAATTTGCACAGATGCTTCAATTTTCAAATTGAACGTGCGGTCTACAAATTTAAAGTTTCGGGCACCGCGTTGATAGAGGGTTTGAAGCTCATTCAAAAATGGTGCCAAATCGAAAGCCCAAGCTGTTTTGTCAAGTGAACTTAAGCAAAATTCACATTTAAAAGGACAACCTCTGGATGCCTCAACATACAGCAATCGGTTGGCCAGATCAGCGTCCGAAAAGTGCTGATAAGGCAACTCTATTTGGTCTAGCGGTGGCTGTTCACCCTGGATCACTTTCATCAAGGGCTGGGGTCCATCAAGCAATTGCATGCAGAGTTTGGGAAAACTCACATCACCCCACCCTGTGATGACGTGATCTGAAATTTGCACAATTTCTTGTTGATCTGTTTCGTGGCTAACTTCGGGTCCGCCCAACACGATTTTGAGGCCTGGGCGCTGCGCTTTTAAAAGACGGATCAATTCTGTGGTTTGAACCACATTCCAGATGTAGACGCCAAAACCAATGATTTGTACTTGTCCACGAAGCGGCTCACCCAAGGTGCTCAGCAATTTAGACACCATGTCGGGCAAGGGCTTGGCGAGGGTGAACTCGATCAAAGAAGTTCGGCCAGCCAGATCCGTACTTCCATGACGCGCCATGTTGGCCATGAGGTAGCGCAAGCCCAAAGAAGCATGGATGTACTTGGCGTTTAGAGTACAAAGGACGATGGAGGGCCTTGAAGGCTCTGTGTAAGACATGGCCCTATTATCGCGTTAGCACCCTCAAACTGCACAATTTGAATGCACCCAACGCAAACCGAAGCTAAACTCTCTTAACAACTCTGAAATTGCCAGCCATGAGCACCACGCTTCTATGTTGAGGAACGTATGAATGGACAATGACATCAGCCAGCTGAGACGTATTTTGCGATCAGCCAAAACTATCGCAGTCGTCGGTTTATCTGCGCAATGGAATCGCCCCAGTTTTTTTGCTGCCAAGTACATGCAAGCTCATGGCTACACCATCATTCCAGTCAATCCAAGGTACGCTGAAACAGCCAATTCGCCAGGCGAAAACATCCTGAATGAAAAGTGCTATGCCAGCCTGCTGGACATACCGGTGCAAGTTGACATTGTTGATGTCTTTCGAAAAACAGAAGATGTTTTACCCTTTGCCCAAGAAGCGCTTCAAATAGGCGCGCAGTGTTTCTGGCAACAATTAGGCGTTGAAAACGCGCAGGCAGACGCTATGGTTCGAATGGCTGGACTTCAATCAGTGACCAACCGCTGCGTCAAAATTGAACATGCGCGTCTTTTTGGCGGTCTCAACTGGGTTGGGGTCAATACAGGCATCATTTCAGCAAAAAGACCCATTTAGGCACGGATCATGAGCGACCATCTCTTCAAACCCGAAACCTTGGCAATTCATGCAGGCCAAATTCCGGATGCCGCCACTGGCGCACGCGCCCTACCCATCTATCAAACCAGCAGTTTTGTGTTTGACAGCGCAGATCATGCCGCATCACTTTTCAATCTTCAAACGTTTGGCAACATTTATTCACGCCTAAGCAATCCTACTGTGGCAGTTTTAGAAGAGCGTGTGGCGGCACTTGAAGGTGGACGTGCCGCGGTGGCCTCGGCATCTGGCATGGCTGCAGAATCCATGGCCCTGATGACACTTTTGGAAGCTGGAGACCATGTGGTTGCTGCGGGCGCACTTTATGGTGGCTCTGTTACTTTATTGTCAGTCAATCTCAAAAAGTTTGGTGTTCATTGCACCTTTGTTGATGGCAGCTCTGCGGAGGCATTTGCGCAAGCCATCCAACCCAATACACGTGCCATTTATGCGGAAAGCCTTGGCAACCCAAGCATGTTGGTTTTGGACATTGCAGCCATTGCAGACGTGGCGCATGCGCATGACTTGCCCCTGATCATTGACAACACCGTGCCCAGCCCCTTTCTCTGCAACCCTATTGCGCATGGGGCCGATATCGTGGTTCACTCTGCTACCAAATATTTGGCGGGTCATGGCACCACGCTGGGTGGTTTGGTCATTGAGAGTGGAAAATTTCCTTGGGACAATGGCAAGTTTCCAGGCATGACAGAACCCTCGCAGGGCTATCACGGCGTTAAGTTTTATGAAACATTTGGCGACTTTGGATTTACCATGCGCTGCCGGATGGAAAATTTGCGCGTGTTTGGTGCATCACTCAGCGCAACCAATGCTTGGCAAATATTGCAGGGTGTAGAAACTTTGCCTTTGCGAATGGAAAGACACTGCGCCAATGCCATGGCAGTCGCTCATTTTTTGGAAAAAGACAGTCGGGTGGCTTGGGTCAACTACCCAGGTCTGGCCAATCACCCCCAGCATGCTTTGATGAAAAAACAAATGCGCGGTGCTTCAGGTCTGTTGGCGTTTGGTGTTAAAGGCGGACTCGAGCAAGGCGTTAAATTCATTGAGTCGGCTAAGTTCATGAGCCACTTGGTGAACATTGGCGATACACGCACATTGATCAGCCACCCCGCCAGTACAACCCATCGTCAACTCGATGAGGCCCAACAATTGGCGGCAGGTGTCGGCCCAGACATGATTCGTATATCAGTTGGACTAGAACACATCGATGACATTTTGTGGGACATTGACCAAGCCCTCAACGTCGCCACTCGTTAATTTGCTTAGAGGACGCCAAATGAACAGCATTTTTGACCAAGGCCTAGACAAGAATTCTGCCAATTACACACCCTTGTCACCTGTGAGTTTTGTAGAGAGAAGCGCAGAAATATTCGGTGACTTAACGGCTGTGATTCATGGCAACAGAAAATATACATGGTCCCAAACACGTGATCGATCCGCACGCTTGGCAGCTGCCCTGCAGAGCTTGGGCATTGGAAGAGGCGCGACAGTCAGTGCCATGCTTCCCAATACCCCCGAAATGGTCGAAGTGCATTATGCGGTTCCAGCCTTGAATGCGGTACTCAACACCTTGAACACGCGACTGGACGCAGCCTTGATTGCTTGGCAGTTGAACCACTGCGAGTGCCAAGTCCTGATCACTGACCGTGAATTTTCCAATGTCATCAAACAGGCCTTAGAAATTTTAAAGAGTGTGCACGCCAAAGAACTTATAGTGATCGATGTTTGCGACAGTGAATACTCAGGCTTAGGCGATGCCATTGGTCAATTTGAATACGAAGCATGGATTGCCAGTCACGCCCCCCTTGAAACTTTGCAAGGACCACAAGATGAGTGGGACGCGATTGCAGTCAGTTACACCAGTGGCACCACGGGCGATCCTAAGGGCGTGGTAACGCACCACCGCGGCGCTTACTTGAACGCTGTCAGCAACGTGGTCACATGGACCATGCCGCAATTTCCAATTTACCTCTGGACACTACCCATGTTTCATTGCAATGGCTGGTGTTTTCCTTGGACCATTGCCATGCAGGCGGGAACTCATGTCTGCCTGCGCAGGGTTGAGGCCCAACCGATACTGAATGCCATTCGCACACACCATGTCGATCACTACTGCGCCGCGCCAATTGTTCACAGCCTGATTTACAACGCACCCGATGACATGCGAGCCGGCATATCGCAAAAAGTACGAGGTATGGTTGCGGGTGCCGCACCGCCAGCCGCCATGATTGAAGGCATGGCCAAAATTGGTTTCGACATCACCCATGTCTACGGCTTAACTGAAGTGTATGGTCCCGCCAGTGTTGCTGTAAAACGCAACGCATGGGCCACAGAGAGTTTGTCGGAACAAACCCGATTGAATGGACGACAAGGCGTTCGCTACCCTCTACAAGAGGGAATGACGGTGCTTGACCCCGAAACCATGAAGGAATGTCCTGCAGATGGCACCACCATGGGTGAAATCATGTTCAAGGGCAACATTGTCATGAAGGGTTACCTCAAAAATCCTCGAGCGACACAGGAAGCATTTGAAGGCGGATGGTTTCATACCGGTGACTTAGCCGTCATGGAGCCCGATCGGTACGTCAAAATCAAAGACCGAAGCAAAGACATCATCATTTCGGGTGGTGAAAACATCAGCTCGCTGGAAGTTGAGGATGCCTTGTACAGACACCCTGCTGTGATGGCCTGCGCTGTGGTGGCCAAACCCGATGCCAAATGGGGAGAAACGCCCTTGGCATTTGTTGAGATCAAAGCGGGCGCTAAGGCTGACCAAGACGAGCTTATTTTGCACTGCAAGTCATTACTGGCCGGCTACAAAGTGCCAAGAGACATTCGGTTTGAAGAAATACCGAAGACGTCTACTGGCAAGATACAAAAGTTTCAACTGCGCGAGCGCGCCAAAAAAGCGCAAGCTTAATTTTCGGAGACATCCATGACAGCAACTAGCATGCCTTTGGTATTGCGCGAAGACGACGAGCGCGGCGTCACCACACTCACACTGAATCGCCCGAATGCCTTCAATTCATTGAGCGAAGATTTGTTGAATGCATTACAAGAGGAAATTGACGCCATTTCCAAAAGTAACAAAGTAAGGGTAGTGGTTATTGCGGCATTGGGCAAAGCCTTTTGCGCTGGGCATGACTTGCGTGAGATGAGAGCAGAACCTTCTCTGGCTTACTATCAAAACCTGTTCAACAAGTGCGGTCACATGATGATGAGCTTGCAAAAACTACAGGTACCCGTCATTGCGAAGGTACAAGGCATTGCCACAGCAGCAGGTTGTCAACTGGTCGCGCAATGTGATTTAGCGCTGGCCTCAAGTGATGCCAAGTTTGCAGTAAGCGGCGTTAATTTGGGCTTGTTTTGCGCAACCCCCAGCGTAGCACTGTCGCGCAATCTGTCACGCAAAGCAGCCTTCGAAATGTTGGTCACTGGCGACTTCATCGGTGCTGAAGAGGCCTTGTCCAAAGGACTGATCAACAAGATTGCCGAAGCCGAAAATTTGGATGCTGCTGTGGAGGCCCTCGTCAGCAAGATATTGGAAAAACCACAGGTTGCACTGGCCATGGGCAAAGAGCTTTTTTACATGCAACTGGAGACAGGCATGGCACAGGCCTATGAATTCGCCTCTCAAACCATGGCATGCAACATGATGGATACGTCGGCTCTAGAAGGCGTTCAAGCCTTCATTGACAAGCGCAAACCGAACTGGTGAAACTTGTCGACTGAGTCAAACTGACAAATCTAAAAAGACTCGGCCATTTTCAATTTTGACAGGCCATGATTTGACAGCTTCTGTGGCCGGACCACACTGAACCGAACCATCTCGCACATCAAACATCGCTTGATGAAAGGGACATTCCACAAAATTGCCTTCGACGAAGCCGTCGCACAGTTTGGCATTGCCATGGCTGCAGTCGTTGTTGATGGCAAAAACACCATCGTCAACTTTGAAAATGGCGATGTCGTGATTTTGAGGTGTGACGGCAATGCCAGCGCCTTCAAACAAATCGGCCTCGGCGGCCACGTCAATCCAGTTGCTCATAGTTAGATGGGGTAAATCACAGAATTTGGAATCATCTCGCTGTCGTAAATGCACAAACGTTCGGCAAACTTAAAGCCGTCGTCCGTGCTCACAATGATGTCAAGGTATCGGCCCACATTGAAAACTGTGCTTTCTTTGTCGAGCTTGGTTCGAAACACAGCGTAATTGGCTTCACTGTAAATTCGCCCTGCTTCAACTTTTCGAACAATGGGCGCCCCCACCACATGTCGCTGATAGTAGGGGTCGTGAAAGATGGTTTCGCTAATGCCGTACACACGGTCTTTCAGCATGCCTTTGCTGGTTAAAGACAAAGTTGCCAAAGGGAAACCGCGCTCGTGGTTTTCACGTGGCTGGAGTTTGTAGACGCATTGGTCTGTGAAAAATTCTGGCCATAAGTTCCATTGGCCGCTGTCTACGGCGCTGGCGTAATCGGCATACAGTTGCTGAATGCCAAACCAAGTTTGCATGTCAACCATGTTCAATCCTCCATCACATTTCGCCAATATTCATACATGCCCCTGATCAGGGTTTCGGTCACCATGTGATCTGTGTCGCACACCTCTTTGCCACCCAACTCGGCAAGCGCTCGATGCTGAGGTTTGGACTCAAATGCGTCTTGCGAAAACTCAATCACTTCACCATCGTCAGCAGACACAAAGCCTGCAGGCCCAAACAAATTGGCCTGCCTTAGACGGCGCTCTGTCATTTCGGGCGTGTCATCTTCAAAACCAAAGTGCGTCCAAACAAAATCAAAGGCGCCATGGCCGTCTGGTTGAATGTGACGTGTCGACACGCTGTTCACCTGCTGCTGAAAAATGACACTTGGAAAAAGCGTCATCATGACTGCAGTGGGGCCACCCCACCAAGCTTCTGGCACGATGTCCAAAAAGCTCGGATCGTTGAGTTCCATGCTGGCTTTGAAACTGCTGACCTGCGTCACATCCGAAGCGCCCCCCGTGGCAAGACCTGCCGATCCTCGCGTTGAAATCATGGCGGCATGGCGATGTTTGTCGTCCATGCGCAGCTCACTCTTGTTGTCTGCACGCCAAAGTCCAAAGGTGACAAACCACGTGTGCAACAAGCCAGGGTGATAGGGATCTTTGATGTTCTCTTGCATCAGCTTCCAGTTGCCCGGAATGCGCTGACGGTTATACCCCAAAATTTTGAGTTGTCGGCCATTGAACAGTCTGTCAAAGTAATTCAGGATGGCCGGGCCCATATAGTCTTCGAGCGATTCAACTTGGTGATCAAAAGAAGCAAACACCACACCACCGCGTTTTGCAACCCGCAACGCTGTCAAACCATGGTCCTTGGGATCAAAATCTGCAGGCATGCCGCCATTGACTTTGCCATCTTGACGAACACCGCGTCTAAACGGAACGCCTTGAAGCTTGCCATCCAAGGCATAACTCCACTGGTGATACGGGCACACCAATTCTTTTTTATTGCCGTGGCGCTCACGACAAAATGCCATACCGCGGTGGGCACATACGTTTTCAACCACATGGATTTGGCCATCTTGCGCGCGCGTCATGATGACTGAGCGCTCGCCAATGACCGTGCGTTTGAAATCGCCTAGGTTGGGAATTTCTGCTTCAAGGCCAACATAGCTCCAATGCGCTTTGTAGAAAAAGCGATCGAGTTCTTTTTTGTGATTGTCTTGATTGGCATAGACAGCAAAGGGAATGCGACTGGTGCCAGGCGTTTCCCAATGAATTGGATGTTCTTGCATGTGTGTTTGTCTCCACAAGATTCTTGACATGCATCATGCCACTCACTCAAATTAAGTAAATCATAATTTACATATAATCATTATTTGATTATCAAATAATACAGCGCCTTATGGAATTGGCCAAACTGGACCTCAATTTGCTCTTGGTTTTTCACCATTTGCTCATTCTGAAACGAGTTTCAGCAGTTGCAGAGCTGTTGAACATGAGCCAACCCGCCGTCAGCAGTGCACTGGGCCGACTCAGGTCAAGTTTGAATGACGAGTTGTTTATTCGCACGCAAGCCGGCATGACGCCAACGCCCTACGCGCTTCAACTGGCAGCACCGGTGGCCATGGCCATGGACGGCATACAGCAAGCGTTGACTGTGCGAGGCGCTTTCGATCCCAAGACCAGCACTCGAAACTTCACCATCGCCCTGACCGATGTTGGAGAAATGTATTTTTTGCCCGTCTTGATGGATGCGCTTGCACATGCGGCCCCTGGCGTTACATTGCAAGTGGTCAGCGTTGCGCAGTCTTCACTTAAAGAGGACATGTCGAACGGCCAAATTGATTTGGCCATGGGCTTGTTGCCACAACTTCAAGCCGGGTTTTTTCAGCAATCCTTGTTCAAACAAAAATACGTTTGTCTGATGCGTCAAAAACACCCTTTGGCGCAGCAAAAGTCACTGACCGTTTCCGCCCTCTTTGCTGCCGAGCATGTGCGTGTTTTGGCCACAGGCACAGGGCATGGTCGTGTCGATCTTGCATTGGACAAACAAAAGCATCAGCGTAAAGTCAGGCTGACCGTTCCCCACTACGTGGCGCTTGGGGATGTACTACAACATTCCAATTTAATTGCCACGGTGCCGGAGCGATTTGCGCTGCGCATTGTCAAGCCCTTCGACCTGACAATGCGCGACTTGCCTATCAAAATCGACAACAGCGCCATTCATCAGTGTTGGCATGGACGACTTCACCGCGATCCAGGTCACCAGTGGCTCCGTCAGCTGATGCGCAAACTGTTTGGTGACCAGGCCGCAGGTGCCGAGGAAAAGTCCAGTGGTTAAATCAAAAAGGCAAACTCAAAAAGGCAAACCGACGTAGTTTTCAGCTAGCGAGCTTTGGGCTGCATCAGATGAGAACAAGTAAGACATTTCGATCTCTTGCAGCTTTTGATCATATTCGCTCGAATCGGGAAAGGTGTGCAACAAAGTGGTCAGCCACCAAGAGAAGCGCTGCGCTTTCCAAACGCGGCCTAAGGCCTTTTGTGAATAATTGTCCAAGCCAGCGCTGTCACCTTTCAAGTAGTGGTCCACAAAGCCGTGGTACAGGTAATAAATGTCAGAGCCTGCCGTGTTCAGTCCACGGGCTCCCGTGGGCGGCACGATGTGCGCAGCGTCACCCGCCAAGAACAAGTTGCCATATCGCATGGGCTCGGCCACAAAAGAACGCAAAGGTGCGATGGACTTTTCAATGGTGGGGCCAGTGATCAATTTTGCTGAAACCTCGGCAGGCAAACGGCGTTTCAACTCATCCCAAAATGCCTCATCAGACCAGTCTTCTACTTTGTCTGTCAGTGGCACTTGAATGTAATAACGACTTAAAACCTGAGAACGCAGCGAGCACAACGCAAACCCTCTGGTGTGCTTGGCATAGATCAATTCGGGTGACACGGGTTTGGTCCGCGACAACACGCCCAACCAGCCAAAGGGATAGACCTTCTCGTACTCTTTGATCACATCACTTGGAATGGACTTGCGGCTAACACCGTGAAAGCCATCGGCACCAATGATGAAATCACAATCAATGCGCTTGGCCTCTCCACCCACCATGTATGTGACGTATGGCTTGTCTGACTTTAAATCGTGAGGTTGAACATCTTCGGCGCTGTGAATCACGATGCCATTCATGCGGTCACGTGCTTCGTACAAGTCACGGGTCAATTCAGTTTGACCATAAACCATGACCGAACGGCCGTTGCTGTATTTGTGCAAATCAACCCTGTTCAATTGATCGCCATGCGACAAAAAGAAACCATCGTGAATTTCGCCTTCTCGGTCCATGCGCTCGCCGCACTGCGCTTCGCGCATCAATTGGGAAAAACCATTTTCCAAGACACCTGCGCGAATTCGGCTGAGCACGTAGTCACGCGTTTGACGCTCAAGCACCACGGTCTCGATGCCCTTGAGGTGCAGCAACTGGGACAGCAAGAGCCCAGAAGGACCGCCACCGATAATGCAAACTTGAGTTTTCATATTGAGTCTCCGTTGATCTTGACTTGGGTCAATTAAGCCTAAAGAAGTGAAAGATACGCCTTTAGCCGCTAGACAGGAATGGCTGAAACAGCCAAAAACTTGTACATTTCGAACATGAAAATACGCCTTTCAAATGTACAGAGCTATAGCCTATTTGGAGAATCTACACATTTACCAGATGTGCTGCACTGCGAAACCATTGCCGATCGCTCGGTCTTGCACGATTGGGAGTTGGCACCCCACAGGCACGCGCGACTGCATCAGGTTTTGTTGGTTGAAAAAGGGGGTGGCTCAGTCACATTGGATGGCAAGGCCCACCCACTGTCGCAAGGTTCATTGGTCAATGTGCCACCCAACCATGTGCACTCGTTTAGATTTGAAAAAGACACACGGGGTTGGGTCACCACCATAGCAGACGAGTTGATCGACGAACTGTTGGTGGGAGTAGGTACGAAACGATCGGAAATCAATCAAGCAACAGTTTTGCAGTCTGACGTATTCATCGCCAAAACGGTGCAACAAATTTGGCTTGAATTTTCATCCCAAGAAAAAGCCCGAGCCTTGATGCTGAGGGGGCTCAGTGGCGTACTGCTAGCCTGGGTTGCAAGGCAACTTGCAGCAGCCTCCATCGGTGATGCCCAAGTCAACGACTCTGTCTTGGTGCAACGCTTTAAAGCCTTGATTGAGCAAAACTTTGCTTCGCATTGGAAGGTAAGCCAATACGCCAAAACCTTGTCAATCTCGCCCACCCATTTGAGCAGGCTGACACGTGCAGCCAATGGCATGAGTGCTTTGCGCATGATTGAAGCACGCCTGATGCGTGAGGCACGTCGAAATTTAGCTTATACAAATCTGAGCGTTTCTAGCATTGCTTACACATTGGGATTTTCGGATCCCGCCTATTTTTCGAGGGTATTTACCAGAGATGCAGGCATATCGCCTAAGGCCTTTCGATCGCAAATTTAATTTAGCAAAAGAGAAAACTTCAAACGATTTGCATCACAAGCCCATCAAAAGGATTTGCTGGGGTACTTGATGGCGTGTTCAATGAATCACAGCACAGATGGTCAGGTGCTAAAGTTCAAGGCTGTTGTAACTCCTTGTCCTGACTCATGACCTTGCCCAACTGCCCCAAATGCCAATCTGTATTGACATACGAAGATGGCGATAATTTTGTCTGTCCTGAGTGCGCTCATGAGTGGCCGCAACAAGTTCAGACCGAAGTTGAAGCAACTAAAGTTTTCAAAGACGCCTCGGGGAACATCCTTCAAGACGGCGACACCGTCACTTTGATCAAGGACCTCAAGCTCAAAGGATCATCGAATGTGATCAAGGTGGGTACCAAAGTGAAAAACATTCGTTTGATCGATGGTGACCACGACATCGACTGCAAAATTGACGGTTTCGGCGCTATGCAACTCAAAACTGAGTTTGTGCGAAAAGCTTGATCAAAATCACTTTCTAAATCAGAGCTTCATGATGACAAAACTCCTCTTCAGCATTACTTTAGTTTTAGCGACTTTGCTCTCTGCCTGTGGTGGCGGCAATGACAACACGCCAGCGGGTCCCACGCAATTGCAAATAACAGACAACCTGATGGGTACCGGCGCTACCGCGGTTGCAGGCAACACCCTCACCGTCAACTACACAGGTTGGCTTTACGATGCAGCGGCTGCGCAAAACCATGGCAAGCAGTTTGATACATCAATTGGCCGAGCCCCCTTCAGCTTCAAGCTAGGCGCCGGTCAGGTTATTGCTGGATGGGACCAAGGCATGGTGGGTATGAAAGTCGGGGGCAAACGAACTTTAATCATTCCAAGCGCCTTGGGGTATGGCAGTTCTATTGTGGGGGGCGGCCTGATACCACCCAACTCTGCCTTGGTCTTTGACGTCGAACTGCTGTCGGTTCAATAAGCATTTGCTCACCTCCATATTTCATCTTGCGAAATGACCCCTGAAAATATGGAATTTCTCTCACATCAGCGAAGCGTCAGGCACCCGATTTAAGATCTAATACTGAGTTGCACGAATAAGAGTTGCACTACAAAAACGAGGAAGAAAATGGCCAACGAAAAATCAAAAATCATTTACACACTGACCGATGAAGCCCCTTTGCTGGCTACAGCGGCCTTTTTGCCTGTCATTCGTACCTTCGCATCCCCTGCTGGTGTTGAAGTAGAAGCCAGTGACATTTCACTTGCCGCACGTATTTTGGGCGAATTCTCTGACATGTTGCCAGAGGCACAGCGCATTCCCAACAACTTGGCCATTTTGGGCAAATTAACCCTCCGCCCCGAAGCCAACATCATCAAATTGCCCAACATCAGTGCTTCCGTGGGCCAGTTGAACCTTGCTATCAAAGAGTTGCAGTCCAAAGGCTATGCCTTGCCCGACTACCCAGACAATCCAAAGAACGATCAAGAGAAAGAGATCAAAGCCCGCTACTCCAAGTGCACCGGCTCAGCCGTCAACCCAGTTTTGCGTGAAGGCAACTCCGATCGCCGCGCTCCTCGCGCTGTGAAAGAGTTCGCACGTAAAAACCCACACAGCATGGCAGAGTGGAGCCAAGCCTCTCGCTCGCACGTGTCGCACATGCACCATGGCGACTTCTACCATGGCGAAAAATCCATGACAGTTGAACGTGCTCGCGATGTCAAGATGGAATTGATCACCAAGAGTGGCAAGACCATCATCCTCAAACCAAAGGTTTCTCTGGTTGACCGCGAAGTCATTGACAGCATGTTCATGAGCAAGAAAGCTTTGGAAGCTTTCTACGAAAAAGAAATTGAAGACGCGCACAAAACAGGCGTGATGTTCTCTTTGCACGTCAAAGCCACCATGATGAAGGTGTCCCACCCCATCGTGTTTGGTCACTGCGTCAAGATCTTCTACAAAGATGCCTTCAAAAAGCACAAAGAACTCTTTGACAGCTTGGGCGTGAACGTCAACAACGGCATGGTCGACTTGTACAACAAGATTGCCAACCTGCCCGATTCCAAGCGTGAAGAAATCATGCGCGACTTGCATGCATGTCATGAACACCGCCCTGGTTTGGCCATGGTTGATTCAGCCAAAGGCATTACCAATTTCCATTCCCCCAACGACGTGATCGTCGATGCTTCAATGCCTGCCATGATTCGCAACGGCGGCAAAATGTGGGATGCAGCGGGTCGATTGCAAGATGTCAAGGCAGTCATGCCTGAGTCTACTTTCGCCCGTATTTACCAAGAGATGATCAATTTCTGCAAGTGGCATGGCGCGTTCGACCCCAAAACAATGGGCACTGTGCCTAACGTGGGTCTGATGGCTCAACAAGCTGAGGAATACGGTTCACACGATAAGACTTTCGAAATTTCTGAAGACGGTGTGGCCAACATCACAGACATTGAAACGGGTGAAGTGTTGCTGAGCCAAAACGTTGAAGCCGGCGACATCTGGCGTATGTGTGAGGTCAAAGACGCCCCCATTCGTGACTGGGTCAAGTTGGCCGTCAATCGCGCTCGCAACTCTGGCATGCCTGTGGTGTTCTGGTTGGACGCATACCGTCCCCACGAAGCCCAACTGATCCGCAAGGTGAAGATGTATCTGCACGAGCACGACATCACTGGTTTGGACATCCAAATCATGAGCCAAGTGCGCGCCATGCGTTACACCCTTGAGCGTGTCGTGCGTGGCTTGGACACCATCAGCGCCACTGGCAATATTTTGCGTGACTACCTGACCGACTTGTTCCCCATCATGGAACTGGGTACCAGCGCCAAAATGCTCTCCATCGTGCCCTTGATGGCTGGTGGCGGTATGTACGAAACAGGTGCTGGTGGTTCTGCCCCCAAGCACGTCCAGCAACTGGTTGAAGAAAACCATTTGCGTTGGGACTCATTGGGTGAGTTCATGGCTTTGGCCGTGTCTTTCGAAGACTTGGGCATTAAAAACGGCAATGAAAAAGCCAAGTTGCTTTCTAAGACTTTGGATGCAGCCACTGGCACATTGTTGGCCAACAACAAAAATCCTTCACCCAAAACGGGCGAATTGGACAATCGTGGCAGCCAATTTTATTTGGCGATGTACTGGGCACAAGAACTGGCTGCACAAACCGCAGACAAAGAATTACAAGCCAAATTTGCACCTTTGGCCAAAGCACTGACCGACAACGAAAAGAAAATTGTTGAGGAATTGAAAGCTGTTCAAGGAAAGCCTGTCGACATCGGCGGCTACTTCATGCCTTCGCGCGAGTTGTTGGACAAGGCCATGTGCCCCAGCCCTACTTTCAACAGCATCATTCAAGCTGCAAAAGTCTAAAGTGTTTTCAGGGGGGCGACAAACCCCTCTGTGATCAACCCAAAAAGCCGCGCAAGCGGGTTTTTTTTCGTTCAATTCGAACCATCAAAAAGATCAGTTTGTTGCTTGTTCTCAGCTCGCAACTTGGATTTGTTTTTGGTCTTGGGAGTCGCCTCTGTTTTGGACGCCCCTTTGATAGGAGACAACTCCAAAATGGCTGGCACTGTTTCGCGCTTAGTCTTGGTTGTTACTGCGGGCACTGGCGCTTTCTCGGTGAGGCCAGGTGGCCAACGCTTAAGCCTTTTTAACTCGCCTCTGTTCATACAACGGTAAACAGCCATGAGTTGATGGGATGCATCATCTTCTAACAAGACATAGGCTTTTCCAAGCCATTCTTTCTCGATGCCTCGCACACTCACGCTTGCGTTGTCGGAGGATTTCATGTCAGTGCGTGAGTAAGCGGTAATGGCACGCAAAATGACTTTGTTCATTAAAAACCTCTAGTTAATAAACTTAATGTTGAAAAACAATATGCTATCAAACTAATGGTTGATTAACAACTATCGGCTTAAAATTCAAATAAAAACATCAGCTTAGCCAAAGATCGCATCATGAATTAACTTGATCGACAGCAAGAAAAGCCCAAGTTGGACCAACTTGAAAAACCAAGCATCGGCAATGCGCTTGGTGAGGTAAGCGCCTAAAAATGTGCCCAAAAGTGCGAACGGCACCAAGACAGCAATCTTCCAAAAATCTTCTTCACTGTAGGGGCTCAGGTTTTGATAGGGACCTATTTTTGCCACATTGATAATGACAAACAATATGGTGGCAGTGCCCGCAAATTCGGCTTTGGGCAATTTTTGTGGCAACACAAAAATTTGAAAAGGCGGCCCACCAGCGTGCGCAATGAAACTGGTGAAACCTGCGGCACCACCCCAAAAAAGTCCCTTGGGCCAAGAAGCCGTCTTGGGCGCATGGTCTTGACCGCGCTTGAACCAAGTCTGTAAACAAAAACTCACACCCACCAAACCGATCAAAAACTTGATGGTTTGCTCCGAAATCATGGCGGCCGTTAACCAACCAAACAGCACACCCGCAATGCCCGCTGGAATCAAGATTTTTAAATTCACCAAACTGTATTGTTTGCGGTAAAGCCAAACACCTACCGCATCAGAAATCACAAAGAGAGGCAACAGCAACACCGCAGCCTTGACGGGCGACATGACCAAAGACAGCACAGGCACCGACATCATGCCCACCAAAGGCAAGCCCCCTTTGGACATGCCAATGAGCACAGCCGCCAAACTGGCCAACACCACATACTGATTCAATTCCATCATGACCTAGGAAAAATAACCGCAAGAAACGGATTAATAAGATTGCTGCGGATATTTCAAGATGCGCCAGCAGCTGAAGGTGGCAACCGTGGCAATGCCCAAAGTGATCCAAATAACCCAGGTGTACTGCCCTGACACATCAAAGACTTTGCCTGCCAAGACTGGGCCTAATAAATTCCCCAATGCGGCGCCCGTGTAGAGCGTCCCAATGATGGCGGCAACGGCTTTGCCACCAAATAAATCCATGCAAATGGCGGGCAGCAGAGAAACAATGCTGCCGTAACTCAGGCCAAACCAGATGGCAAACAATGCAAATGCCAAACGGTCTTCGGCCACTGCCCAAATAAGATACGACAGACCCATCAATGACTGCATCAGCATCAAGGTTCTGACTCGCCCTAGCCTGTCTGCCAACCAACCAATGGCAAACCGCCCCACCAGGCTACCAATGCCAATCAGGCCGACCAATCCAACCGCTTGGGCCTCTGGCACGCCCGCATCGCGAGCCGCCGCAGAAATGTGCGCAAAGGGGATAAACATGACAGGTGCCCCAAACAAAGTCCCCATGTAAAGCCAACGAAAAGTCGGGGTTTGCAGGGCTTCTTTGAGCGTCAATCCTGGCACTGACCCTTGCGAGCCATTACCAGCATGGGGTGCACGCTCCAGCAAAAAAGCGGCCATCAGTCCAAGCACGACAACACCTAAGGACAAGGCTTGCAGCGCTTCACGCCAAGTCATTTGCGTCATCAAATAGCTCACCACCAATGGCAATACCAAGGTGCCTGCGCCCACACCTGAGCTTGCAATGCCAGAGGCCAAGCCTCGTCGCTTCTGAAACCAAGGTTGAACAGCAGCAATGGAAGGTGTGTAGACCAGCGCAATGCCCAAGCCCACCAAGAGGCCATAGCTGATGTAAAGCGTGAAAAGAGATTGCGCCAGGCTGGTGAGGTACAAACCACTGGCCATCAAAGCCATGCCCGCCATGCAAACGATGCGAGGGCCCCAGCGATCGGCCAACATGCCACCCAAAGCACCCAGAACAAAATAAACCAAACCACAAATGCCGAAGATCCACGACACATCGGCACGCTTCGCATCAAACTCTGTGGCAAAGTTTTCAAAAAATGCCGCAAAGGAGTAAGACACACCAAAGATGATCGACAGGCAAACAAATGTTGCCCAAACCACTACCCAAGCTTTGCGAGATTCCATTCTCAAATCATAACGCCTCATGAACATGTCGACCCAAAAAACAGCTACGATGGCGCCAGCAAACAGAAAGCACTACGCATGAGTTCCCTCATTACACCTCGCCTGCCTGGCATTCGCTTTGTTCACTCGCCAGGCCCCACCCACGTGCCCGATGAGGTCATGCATGCCATGCAGCGTCCCATGACCGATTTGGCCGATCCACGTGTTGGTGCCCTCATTGCAGCTTGCGAAAAGGGCATGAAAGACTTGCTGAAGTCGCCTCAATCAGATGTTTACTTTTACGCCAGCAATGGCCACGGCGTGTGGGAGGCAGTTGCCGCCAACTTGGGTTCAGAACAGCACAGCTTGCTCATTGCAGGCTCAGGACATTTCTCAGATCAATGGGCCATTCAAACAGAGGCTTTAGGCTTGTCGGTGGTCCGTACGCCCCATCAAGACGGCCAACGCATCGATGTTGCCGCCATAGAGGCGGCCTTGCAAGCAGACACACAACACCGCATTGCTGCTGTCATGGCTGTTCAAACGGACACCGCCAGTGGCATGACCAGTGACATGGCGGCCATTCGTCAAGCCATCAACCGCGTAGGACATCCTGCATTGTTTGTGGTCGATGTCGTGGCGTCTTTAGCTGCCACCCCCTTCGACATGGATGCACTGGGCGTCGACGTTTGCTTGGGCAGCTCACAAAAAGGGCTCATGATGCCGCCTGGTTTGGGCTTTGTGGCAGCCAATGCCAAAGCCTTCGAATGGTCAAAACAGCATGCCAAGCCGCGCTTCTACTGGAGCTGGTTAGAGCGCAAAACAGACAATCAGTCTGCCAAATTTTGCGGCACACCGCCACTTGCGCACCTTGCTGGGTTGGAGGCGTCACTGGGCCTGCTAAAGGCCGAGGGATTGGAGGCTGTTTTTGCCAGACACCACCGCTTGGGTCAAGCCGTGCAAGCCGCCGTGCGATGCTGGTCAACGGCTGGCGCCGTCAAACTTCATTGCAAAGATCCATTGGGATTTTCTTCGTCAGTTACAGCCGTTGAAGTAGCACCCGGCATAGACCCCGAGGCCCTGCGTGTTGTAGCACGCGAAAAATTCCAAGTTGCCATGGCCGGTGGTCTGGGGCCACTTGCAGGCCGCGTTTTTAGAATTGGCCACTTGGGCGATATGAACGAGCCCATGATTTTGGGCGCACTGGCAGGTATTGAAGCAGCCATGACGGTTCAAAAAATTCCATATGGACCCCATGGCATGGCCGCTGCCATCGCCTACCTGGCCCAGCACACGCCCTAATCGTGCGGGGGTATTTCCATGGCTTCGTACAAAGGCAATATGTCTTGGCGAATGCGCTGAAAGAAATGGGCGTAAACCAAGCTTGCCATTAAGGCTAGCAAACCCAAAAGTGCCAGCGCATAAGGACTACCGATGAAGCTGGCCAACCAGCCAGAGGCCAGAGACCCTACAGGCGACATGCCCAAAAAGGACATCACATAGAGGGCTGCCACACGGCCACGCAGTTCATCGGGCACGATGCTTTGCAGCACCGTATTGGTAGAGGCGGCTGTCAACATCATGCTAAGCGCCGACACAAACAGCATCGGAAGCGCCAGCCACAAAGAAGGCGCAAATGAAAACGCCACCAAAGTGACGCTGGCCACGCCCGCGCTCCAGCCTATGATTTTGAAAAGACCTCGAATGGTGTTGCGAGAGGCTAAATAAAGCATGCCACACACGGCTCCCAGTCCGGCAGCGCTGTAGAGCAGCCCCAAGGTTCGAGAATCGCCCTGAAATCTTTCGCTTGCAAACCAGGGCATCAAGGAGGCATACGATTGCAAACAAAAACTACTGAAAGCCAACAGCACCAAGGCGCAGCGGCTTGGAAAGAAACCGTAGGCGTATTCAAGCCCCGCCATCAGTTGCCTCAGAATACCCGCCTGACTTTTGGGGACCATGTGCTGTGCCATTTGGGTGGCATTCAAAGCAAACAACACCGCCAAACGCATCACACAATTGACCGCAAAACTCCATACCTCACCAAAGCTGGCTGTAACCAAGCCCCCCAACATGGGGCCAATGAAGCGTGCGCCGTTCATGACCGTTGAATTGAGGGCGATGGCATTTGTCAGCTCTTGACGGTTGGGCAGCAATTTTGAAATCAAGGCTTGTCTGGCAGGTGCATCAAAGGCATTGCCCAAGCCCAGCACAAGGTTGCCAGCAATGACATGCCAGGCCTCAATTTGGCCACTGACCATGAGTGCCAACATCACCAAAGACTGCAACATGGCCAACGAGTTGGTGGCAAACAAAAGACGACGAACATCTAATCGATCGATCAGCACGCCTGCAAAGGGGGTGATGACAAGCATGGGAATTTGCAAGCAAAAGGCCGACAAACCCAGCATCAGGGTCGACTCTGACAAGCGGTACACCAACCAACTGGTGGCGATCAATTGAACCCAATTGCCAATTTGAGATGTACCCTGCCCCACAATGAACAAGCGAAAGTTGCGGTGCTGGAGTGCACGCAGACTGTTCGGCAGTTTCATGGGGTGGCTTTCAAAGCAATAGGGAATGGCAGTTCAAATCATTTTAGTGTCTCAGGAATGGCAAAATGAGTTCCATTCCGAAACCTCACACAAACCTCACAAACTTCACCAACAGGCTTAGCTCCATGATTCAAAGATTTGATGTCGGCACGCGTTTGTCCGAAATGGCCATTCACAACGGCGTGGTCTATTTGGCAGGTCAAATTCCAGAAGATCCCCATCTGGGCATTGAAGGTCAAACCCAACAAGTTTTAGATGCCATCGACAAACTGCTGGCGCGCGCTGGCAGCGATAAAAGTAAATTGTTGATGGTGCAAATTTTCTTGGTCGATTTGCAAGACTTTGAGGGCATGAACAAAGTCTGGGATGCTTGGGTTGTGCCGGGGCATACTCCGCCGCGCGCGACGGTTCAAGCCAACCTGGCCTCTCCCAAATGGCGTTTGGAAGTGGTGGCCACGGCGGCTGTTTAAGCCGCTGATTGCTTCATTTGAGTTTCACTGGGCAAAAACAAAACAATGCATGCGCCCAAAGCCGCCACACACGAGGCGGCTACCATCAGAAGCGTAAAGCCGGAAGCTTTTACAAATGGCCCCAGCATGTAAACAGCCATAGAGCTGATGCCAAACGAAATGGCAATGCGTGTGCCGCTGACTCGGGAACGCATGGTGTCGTCGATGTAACGCACCACCATGGTGTCGCTGAAGGGAATGGCGGCAAAGACCATCACCATGTAGCCAATGGCCGCTGCATACCAAGCCCAGCCTGTCGACTGTGAAGCAATGGCAAAACTCACAATTTGTAAAAACAACACACTGAAAAACAGCGGCTTCACGGGCAGCCAATCTAGCAAGCGACCCACCACCAACTGAGCCAAAGACGCCACGGCATAAATCAGAGCCAACAGCACACCAAGGCGCGATGGATCAGACACCAAACCATCCAAACGCTCGGCCAACAACTGCGTGTTGCCATTGGTGGTGATATTGAAAAGCAAGCTGGTCGTGGTGGAAGTGACCACCATGACGATAAAGGTTCTCCAGGCAAGGTGCTTGGGCAATTGGAGCACGCTCGATTTTTTCATGGCAGGCGCTGTCGATTCACTTGGGGCATACCACGCAAACAAAATGCCACACACGATGGCGACCACGCCTGGCACCAGGAATGCCACTCGCCAACCCTGCCAAGCCACCAAGAAGCCCGTCGACAAGGCCGCCATGGCAATGCCCAAGTTGCCCGCCAAGCCATTCACGCCAATGGTCAGTCCTGGGCGTAGGGACTTTTGCACCAGCATGGGAATTCCAACGGGGTGATAAATGGCTGAAAAAACGCCCAAAACAGTGAGCGCAATGGCCATCTGAATGGGCGTTTGCGTCATGGCCACTGCCATGGCAGACAAGCCCATCCCAAAATAGAACACCAACATCATTTGGCGGCGACCCCACAAATCGCCTAAACGGCCTGCTGGAATGGACCCCAAACCAAACATCACAAAGGCCCCAACGGTGTAAGGCATCATGTCCTCCCAACGTCCCACACCAAACTCCGTGGCAATGGCGCTGACCGCCGTGGCAAAGATCAACAAAAACAAATGATCGAGTGCGTGGCCGATGTTCAATAACAGTGAGGCAATTTTTGGCATGCGGTCTAGATTGAAAAAGTCAAGTGGCATTAAACCCCGATTTTCTGGCACCTCGGTGACCTTCTTTCACAGAAACAAGGGAATATCCTGTGAAAAAAATTTGAAAACTCTCATAGTCTATGGCTTCAATTTTGAATGTGGAGATATCAATGACTTCTTCTCGCTTACCCAATGCAAAACGCCGTCAGGCTTTGAACGGCCTTTCTGCACTTGCAATTTCTTTGGGCTTTTCTGGCATGCTCATGACGGCGCCCGCCGTCATGGCGCAAAGTTTTCCCAACAAGCCCATTCGCTTGGTTTGCCCCTTCCCCCCTGGTGGCGCAGTTGACATTGCATCGCGCGCCATTGCGCAAGAATTGTCGAAAAACCTGGGTCAACCTGTCACTGTTGACAACAAACCCGGCGCCGGCGGCAACATCGGTGGTGCAGAAGTGTCTCGCGCCAACCCCGATGGCTACACCATCTTCATGACCACCAGCGGTATTCAAGCCATCAACCCTGCGCTGTATGCCAAGATGCCTTTCGACCCCAACAAAGACCTGACGCCCGTCACGGCCTTGGTGTCGCTGAACAACGTGTTGGTTTTGCACCCCTCCGTCAAAGCCAACTCTGTGTCTGAAGTTATTGCCATGGCCAAATCTCAGCCAGGCGCCATGAATTACGCGTCCAGCGGTAGCGGCACCAGCATCCACATGTCGGGCGAAATGTTCAAGTCGCTCACCAATGTCAACATCACGCATATTCCCTACAAAGGCAGTGCCCCCGCGGTTAATGATCTGCTGGGCGGCCAGGTCATGATGATGTTTGACAACATTCCTTCCGCCATTCCCCACATCAAATCGGGCAAGCTCAGAGCACTGGCCACCACAGGCGCTAAGCGCGACCCCTTGTTGCCCGATTTACCCACCATGGCAGAGGCCGGTGTGGCAGGTTATGAGTCAGGCGTGTGGTTTGGCTTGTCTGTACCAGCCAACACGCCACGCGAAGTGATCATGAAACTCAACGCTGAGGCCAACAAGGGAACAAAGTCTCCCGAGTTTGTCAAACGCATGACTGATTTAGGCTACATCATCATGGGCACCAGCCCCGAAACCATGGCAGAAATGAACAAGGCCGAAGTACAACGCTGGGGACCCATTGTGAAAGCCTCAGGCGCCAAGGCTGACTGATTCTGTTCATTTGCCACCTGATCGCAAAGGCCCCATGCAATCTGTTTTGAAAATTGTCTTCCACGGCAACAACTCCGCCAATTTTCGAACAGACATCGAGGGGCTTTTGCATCACCCACACCAAATTGTCATGGTCTCCCAAGGCCTCGACCAAGCCGGTGAAAAAGAGCATTTTGAATCTGCCGACGTGGTGGTTGGGGTCAGCTTGAACGCGAGCATGCCCCGTCCTTTGGCCATCAAATTGTTGCAAGCACCTGCTGCTGGGACTGACGGCATCGACCGCGCTTGCTTGCCGGCTCATGCACAGTTGGCCAATTGCTTTGGTCATGAAAATGCCATTTCGGAATATGTCATGGCTGCGCTGCTGGCCCGCCATGTCCCGCTTCTTAAAGCCGATCAAGCACTGCGTCAGGGCGAGTGGCCTTATTTTGCAGGCCGGCCTGGCGCCCTGCGAACCGAGTTAGGTTCTCAAACCATAGGCCTGCTGGGTTTTGGCCACATTGCCAAAACCTTGGCACAGCGCGCTAAAGCCTTTGGCATGCACGTGGTGGTGGCCAACAGAAGCCCTGTGCACAGCGACGATGTCGATCAAAGCTTCAAGTTAAGCGACTTGCATGCATTCATGGCAGCGTGTGATGCCGTGGTGATCACTCTGCCCTTGGCCGACAGCACGCGAAGTTTGGTTGATGCCAATGCCTTGGCTTGCATGCGACCTCACGCACTCATCATCAACGTAGGCCGTGGTGCCGTGATCGATGAAGCCGCCCTGTTTGAATGCTTAAAACACCAACGCATTGGTGGCGCCATCATTGACACTTGGTACCAATACCCCGATTCAGAGCATGCCACGTGCTCACCCTCGCAATTTGACTTTGCCAGTTTACAAAACGTCTTAATGACACCGCACATGTCGGGTTGGACCGAAGGCACGGTGAATCGACGCAAACACAGCATTGCAGACAACATCAACCGATTGAGTGCAGGCCAGCCCTTGCGCAATGTGCTGGCTTAAAGCAAAGCCTAAGCGCTCTGCCGCTGAACGATCTCGAAACCCAAGTCAAGTTGCGGCTGCTCTGGGGTTTCTCCCTGAATCAGTTGCAACAACATGCGCGCAGCGGCCTCCCCCACCTGTGCCCGCGGCGTTCTGACCGTGGTCAAGGGTGGCCACATTTGATCGCTGCCTGTTAAGTCGTTGAAGCCTGCAATGGCCACTTGTGCGGGCACCTTAATGCCCAAACGCATGGCCGCCAACAAGGCACCTTGCGCCAAGTCGTCATTGCAAAAGAAGATGGCATCGACGGCAGGACTTTGCTTGATGATTTGCTCAAACATCAAACCGCCCAAGGCCAACGATGACGCCGCTGGGTTTAGCCACTCCAATGTTGGGTCGTAGAGCTGGCTGTCTTTGAGGGCAATGCGCCAACCCTTTAAGCGTTGCATCACTCGTGGGTCTAGCTGGGCGGCTGCAAACACAATTCGCTTTTTGCCTTGCGCAATGAGATGCCGCGTCATGGCTTCACCCGCATCGGTCTGTCTAAATCCAACACAGTAAGGGCCTGCCATGGTTTCTTGACTGTCCTTGATGACGGCATGCGCTGCTTGAAGCTCATCGGGCAAGTCCATCAAATGCACACACGGTACATTGCTGCGCATCATCAGTTTTTGGGTGGCTGTGCTGTGATCGAGTCCAGTGATTAACATGCCTGCGGGCCGATGATGCAGTTGCTCTCTGAGGAGTTGTTCTTCCTCGTTGGCGTTGTAATGTGTGACGCCCATCAGCGTTTGGAAGCCAGCCGCCCGCAGTGTTCTTTGTGCGGTCTCTAGCAAGTCCACAAACAAGGTGTTGGACAGCAGGGGGATCAAGATGGTCACGTGATCACTGCGCTGCGAGGCCAAAGCGCGCGCGGCCGGATCGGGCACATAACCCAACTTGTCTGACACTTCCAATACTCTGGCAACCAGGTCGGGGTCAACAGCTCGCTCACCCCGCAACGCACGCGATACCGTGCTTGGACTGACACCCGCAGCCATGGCTACATCGTTCAGGGTAATCCGCCCTGTTGAACGATGGTTTTTGGCTCGCGCGGCAGTTGTTTTCAAGGGTTTGTCCTTAGCAAAAATGACATCCATTTCGTTAGGATAGCGCTATCCGAAGAATTTAACCTGAAAATTTCAAGCGCATAAGGCATCGATTTCCCTAATGAAAATTTGAAATTCGGTTTTTCTTTTTTTTTATAGTTTTGGACAGCGCTGTCCTAATTCAAATTTACAAGCCCAACATTCAGACATGCAGCCAGAAGATCTTCCATTGAGAATCGTTGTCATGGGTGTGTCTGGCTCTGGCAAGTCTACGTTGGCACAAAACCTCAGTGAAACCCTTCAATTGCGCATGAAAGACGGTGATGCACTGCACTTGCCCGAAAGCGTGGCCAAGATGAGTGCCGGCATTGCGCTGCAAGATGAAGATCGCTGGCCTTGGCTCGACCGCATTGCGCATTACCTAACCAACGACGAAGCCGAAAACGCACAGGGCGGCATTGTGGCGTGCTCTGCTCTGAAGCGAATTTACCGCGATCGCATTCGGCAGCAGGCTGGTCCGGTGGTGTTTTTGTTTTTAGACGGCCACCCCGATCTGATACGTCAACGCATGCAACAACGCATCGGACATTACATGCAACCCGGCTTGCTAGACAGCCAATTGCAAACCCTGGAAAAACCCAGCACCGACGAATCCGATGTCATCACCTTGTCGATCGATCAACCGGTCGTCCAGATTCTTCAGCAAGCCCTGACAGCTTTAAAAGCCTCGGCACTCAACGCCCTCCCCTGATTTAGAAAACCATAGGATTCTCATGTTCATACGCTGCGCATTTTTTCAAGGCAATGTCAAACCTGGCAAAGAACAAGCCTTCAACGATTACATCCGCAAAGAGCTGGTGCCTTTGTGGACACGCTTTCCTGGTGCACAAGAAGTTCGCGTACTCAGGCAAGTCGAAAGCGATGTGGCAGATCCTCACTTTGGCATGGTGTTGTCTGTGCGCTATCCCACACGCGAATCCATTGAAATTGCATTGGCCTCCGAAGTTCGCTTGAAAAGCCGCGAAGTTTCTAAAGACCTCATCGCCATGTTTGATGGCACCGTGTTCCATACCGTGTTCAGTGCCGACGAATATGCACTGCCCACCGATTGATTTTTTTCACCCACGTTAAAACCACAGGAGACTCAACCATGAAAATTTCTCGCATTCTCGTTGCTTGCTTGATCGCCAGCATGGGCTCGGCCGCTTTTGCTGCCAAGTTCAACCTCAAAATGGGCCACGCGGTAAACACCACCGACGGCCAACACGCAGCCGCCATGAAATTGGCCGAGTTGGTCAAACAACGCACCAACGGTGATGTTGAAATCACCATCTTCCCAGCCAACCAATTGGGCAACGATGCCGCCATGATCAATGGCGTGCGCGGTGGCACGATTGACATCGTGTCTAGCGGTGCTTCTAACTTCAACGGCATTGTGCCCAACACAGCAGCCATGGAGTTGCCCTTTGTATTCCGTAGCGCACAGCACGCTTACACAGTGCTTGACGGCGCTGTGGGCACGGGCGTGTTAAACGAGTTGGCACCCCACGGCATGAAGGGCTTGGCCTACTGGGAAAACGGCTGGCGCGCATTCACCAACAACAAGCGCCCTGTTAACAAGCCTGAAGACTTGAAGGGCTTGAAGATTCGCTCTACACCCAACCCTTATCACATTCAAGCTTTCAAACTGTTGGGCATGAACCCATCGCCAATGCCTATCGCCGAGCTGTACACCGCTTTGGAAACTGGCACCTTTGATGCGCAAGAGCACCCCATCAACGTCACTTGGTCTTCTAAGTTTTATGAAGTTCAAAAGCACTTGACCGTGAGTAACCACGTTTACTCACCTTTGGTGGTGGCCATGAACAAAGGCAAGTTTGATTCACTGCCTGCCAACTACCAAACCATTGTGGTGGAAGCTGCGCGTGAAGCTGCCAAGTACCAACGTGGTTTGAACGCTTCCAATGCTGGCAAAGTTATAGCTGACCTGAAGAAGTCTGGCATGCAAGTGATCGAGAATGTCGACATGGCACCTTTCCAGAAAATTGTGTCTGCCGAAATTGCCAAGACATTTGGTGAAAAGAACGGTCCTGCTTTGTTGCAAGCCATCGAAAACACCAAGTAATCTGTGCTCCCAAAGCCCTCTTCTGACGAAGAGGGCTTTTTAATGTGTGTGTCCTATGAAAAAAATCAACGACTTGTTTTTTCGCTTGGCTGAGTTCACTTTGGTGATCATGTTGTCTGCCATGGTCATCATGGTTTTTGGCAATGTTGTTTTGCGATATGGCTTTAACGACGGCATCATCAGCTCGGAAGAGTTGTCAAGATTCTTGTTCATTTGGATCACATTTTTGGGCGCCATTGTCACCATGCGTGACAACGCGCATCTTGGACTTGACTCTGTGGTTCGCAAGCTCAACCTCACAGGCAAAAAAATTGCATTCGGTATTTCCAACCTACTCATGTTGGGTTGCTGTGTGCTAATGTTTTATGGCACCCTAAAACAACACGGTATCAACGCCACCACGCGCTCTGGCGTCACAGAACTGCCCATGAGCTGGGTGTACGGCGTAGGCTATGTCACCAGCGTTGCCATGGGCCTGATGATCATTGGCAAATTGGTGCGCTTGGCCAAAGGCGAATTCAACGAGGCCGACCTGATTCAGGTGACTGACTCTGAAGAAGACGCCAAACCTCACATGCAAGAGGCCGCCAAATGACCGTCTTCATTTTCATTGCTTCGTTGTTGGGTGCCATGGCCTTGGGTATGCCCTTGGCTTTTTCACTGATTGTCTCGGGTGTGGCCCTCATGCTGCACCTCGACAACTTTGACACGCAAATCGTGTCTCAAAATTTAATCAATGGTGCTGACAATTTTCCATTGATGGCGGTGCCTTTCTTCATGTTGGCGGGTGAGCTCATGAATGCTGGCGGCATGAGCCGCCGGATTGTTAACTCAGCATTGGTTTGGGTGGGCCACTTCCGTGGCGGCTTGGGTTATGTGGCCGTGTTTGCAGCCCTTATCATGGCCAGCCTGTCTGGCTCTGCGGTAGCCGACACCGCTGCATTGGCTGCCGTTCTGATGCCCATGATGCGCGAAGCAGGGTACCGCATGGACCGCTCTGCCGGCCTGATTGCCGCTGGCGGCATTATTGCGCCTGTTATACCGCCCTCCATTGGCTTTATTTTGTTTGGCGTCATTGGTGGCGTGTCCATTTCCAAACTCTTCATGGCAGGTATTTTCCCAGGCATCTTGATGGGCGTTGCTTTGCTCATCACATGGTGGATTGTGGCGCGCAAAGACAATGTCAAAGTTTCACCGCGCGTTCCCATGAAAGAAAAGATACGTGTCACGGTCGATGCTTTCTGGTGCTACCTCTTGGCATTCACCATCATTGGTGGCATGAAAATGGGCGTGTTCACGCCTACCGAAGCGGCGGTGGTCGCCGTGGTTTATGCGCTGGTCATTGGTCTCTTTGTGTACCGTGAAATCAAGTTCAAAGATCTGTACCGCATCATTTTGGCTGCAGCCAAAATTTCCTCTGTGGTCATGTTCTTGGTGGCCGCGGCCTTGGTCTCAGCTTGGCTCATCACCATCGCCAACATCCCAGCCCAAGTGGTTGAGATGATGCGCCCCTTCATCGACAACCCCATGCTATTGATGGTCATGCTGATGCTTCTGGTATTGGTGGTGGGGACAGCCCTTGACTTTGCACCCACGGTTTTGATTTTGACCCCTGTGCTCATGCCCTTGGTTCGAGAAGCTGGCATCAACCCCGTCTACTTTGGTGTCTTGTTCATCATCAACAATGCCATTGGATTGCTCACACCCCCTGTGGGCACAGTGCTCAATGTGGTGTGCGGTGTGGGGCGCATTCCCATGCACGACGTCATTCGAGGCGTCATGCCTTTCTTGATCTCTCAAGTGGTGGTCATGGGCTTCCTGATCGCATTCCCAGTCTTGGTATTGGGCCCCCTTAAATGGCTTTCTAGTTAAATTTTTATGACAGTACTTCAATCATTTCAACTGAACGGCAAACTTGCGCTCATCACGGGCTCGTCTGCTGGCATTGGCTTTGCTTTGGCCCGTGCACTGGGCGAGGCAGGCGCACATGTCATCCTTAACGGGCGCAATGCCGAAAAAGTTGCAGCCGCTGCTGCCACACTTCAGGCTGAAGGCTTGAAGGTCAGCCAATCTGTCTTCGATGTCACCCACTCGCAAGATGTCACAGCAGCTGTTCAAAAAATTGAAACTGAAATTGGCGCCATTGAAATTTTGATCAACAACGCTGGCATGCAGATCCGCGGTCCCTTGCATGAATACAAGGACGAAGACTGGCACACCCTCATGCGCACCAACCTCGACAGTGTTTACTACGTTGGCAAGACCGTGGCGCAAAAAATGATTCCACGTGGCCGCGGCAAGATCATCAACATCTGCTCCGTGCAAAGTGAACTGGGCCGCCCTGGCATTGCGCCCTATACCGCAAGCAAAGGCGCGGTCAAAATGTTCACCAAAGGCATGGCCATCGATTGGGGGCAATTTGGCATTCAAGTCAACGGCATTGGCCCTGGCTACTTCAAAACCGAACTCAATCAAAAGTTGGTTGACGACCCTCAGTTCTCGTCTTGGTTGGTAGGACGCACACCTAGCCGTCGCTGGGGCGATGTTGAGGATTTAGGCGGCGCGGCGGTCTTTTTGGCCAGCGATGCGTCCAAGTTTGTCAATGGCCACATCCTGTACGTGGATGGCGGCGTCACGGCTACACTCTAAGCATTGCAACGAATTTTTCCTAGAAGGTTCACTCATGCGCGCTCTCATCTGTCACGCTGCCAAAGATTTAAGAATAGAAACCACTGAATTGCCAGCCATGGGGCCGGACCAAGTTCGTGTCAAAGTTGCCTTTGGCGGCATTTGTGGCTCGGATTTGCATTACTACCAACACGGTGGTTTTGGCACGGTTCGCATCAAGCAGCCGATGGCCTTGGGGCACGAAATTTCGGGTGTGGTCGATGGCTTGGGTGCCAATGTCAAACACTTGGCGGTGGGCCAGCGCATTGCCATTTCACCTTCACGCCCTTGCGGCTCATGCCGCTTTTGCCAACTAGGCCAGCAAAACCATTGCTTGAACATGCGTTTCTTTGGCAGTGCCATGCCTTTCCCGCACATTCAAGGCGCTTTTGCCGAACAACTCATCATTGAGGGCTACCAGGCTCACCCCATTGGTGCGCACCTGAGCCTCTCAGAAGCGGCCCTGGCCGAACCTTTGTCTGTAGGCTTACACGCCATCCAACGTGCTGGCGGTGTGTTGGGCAAGAACGTATTTGTGACGGGTTGCGGCCCTATTGGCTCTTTGCTAATTGGTGCTTTGCGACGCGCGGGGGCCGCCCGCATTGTGGCCGCCGACATTGCCGACCTGCCCCTTCAATGTGCCAAAGAAATGGGCGCAGACGAAACCATCAACCTCAAAACTCAGCCAGCCTTACTCGACAAATACAAAATCGACAAAGGCCAGTTTGAAGCGGTCTTTGAAGCGTCTGGCAGCGAGCCCGCTTTGCGTGCTGGCTTAGATGTCATCATGCCCCGTGGTATCTTGGTTTCAGTGGGCATGGGCGGCGACATGAGCATTCCCATGACCCAACTTGTGGCCAAGGAAGTCGATCTTCGCGGAACATTCCGTTTCCACCCAGAATTTGCCAATGCGGTGCAATTTCTTAACTCAGGCTTGATCAATGGCAAGCCGGTCATCACGGGCGTGTTGCCCATGGACAAAGCCATCGACGCATTTGAACTGGCTTGCGACAAGTCGAAGTCCCTCAAAGTTCAAATTGACTTTGAAGCTGCTTGATGAAAAGTCAAGTTGACCATCTGGTCGTTGCAGCCCATAGCCTGCAACAAGGTGTCGAATGGTGTGAGTCTGTTTTGGGCATCACGCCTGCAGCGGGTGGCGAACACGAAAAATACGGCACCCACAACCGACTCTTCAAAATTGCCACACCCGGTTTTCCGGTGGCCTATTTCGAGATCATTGCAATCAACCCTGAGGCTGTGATTGAAAAAAAACCACCGCCCACCCGCTGGTTTGACCTGGACAACAAAGACCTACAGGCCGAGTTAAAAAAATCGCCTCGTCTCATTCACTTTGTGGTCAACACCGACAACATCCAAGATGCACGGCATGCGTGGAAGGCCCAAGGCATCGATCGTGGCCCCATCATCCATGCCAGTCGCAAAACACCCAAGGGCTTGTTGCAATGGCAAATCACAGTGCGACAAGATGGTGACAGGCTGTTCAACGGCACGCTGCCCACCCTCATTCAATGGGGCAAGCCTGAAGCCGCCGACCCCATGCAGTTGCACCCTCGAAATCATTTGCCTCGCTCTAAGATTTCACTCAAAAGTTTGTCGGTCGCGCATCCCAGCGCAAGCAAGTTGCAATTGGCCTACGACGCCATCCACCTCAAAGACATCGCCATCACTGAAGGCCCTGCCAACATCACGGCTGTGTTGCAAACGCCCAAGGGTTTGGTCACTTTAGAAAGTCTCGGAGTTTAATCATGAACGCCGCGACTCAGAATGCATACAAAAAAGACAACCCCCTCCCCCTCGATGTCTTAATTGTGGGTGCAGGTTTGTCGGGCATTGGGGCTGCCAAGCATTTGCAAATGCATTGCCCCAAAACCAGTTGGTGTATTTTGGAATCGCGAGATGCCATTGGTGGCACCTGGGATTTGTTTCGCTATCCCGGCATTCGTTCCGACTCCGACATGTACACCTTGGGTTATGCCTTCAAGCCTTGGCTCGATGCCAAATCCATTGCCGATGGCAGCACCATTCGCCAATACATTGAAGAAACAGCCCGCGAAAACGGCATCACACAACACATTCGCCATGGACACGCTGTGACGCATGCCTCTTGGTCTAGCTCAGAGGCTTGTTGGACCGTGACCGCCACGCAGCGCGGCACCACAGAACCCGTCATTCTCAAAACACGATTTTTGTATCTGTGCTGTGGCTATTACAGCTACAAGTCTGGGCATCAGCCTGACTTTCCGGGCCAAGCACAATTTAAAGGCCAATGGGTTCATCCTCAATTTTGGCCAGCCAACTTAGACTACGCGCAAAAAAATGTGGTGGTCATTGGCAGTGGCGCAACGGCTGTCACCATCGTGCCCGAGATGGCTAAATCAGCAGCCCACGTCACCATGCTGCAGCGCTCCCCCACCTATGTCATTTCTCGCCCCGGCCAAGATGGCGTGTCTTTGTGGCTGCAGAAGTACCTGCCCATGAAACTGGCTTACCAACTGACGCGCACCAAAAATGTTGTGATGGGCATGCTCACCTATCAACTGGCTCGCAGAAAACCAGAGTTCGTCAAAAAGTACCTGGTGAAACTGGCTGCGGTGCAATTGCGTTCAGACCAATTGGCGCAGAATTTTTCACCTAACTACAAGCCCTGGGATCAACGCTTGTGCTTGGTGCCCGACGGTGATTTGTTTCGTCAAATACGTCATGGCAAAGCCAGCGTGGTCACCGACACCATACAAAGCATTGAAGCCGATGGCATTGTTTTAAACAGTGGCCAAAAGCTACAGGCCGACATCATTGTGTCCGCCACTGGCCTCACCCTCAACATGTTAGGCGACATTCACATTGAAGTCGATGGCAAGCGTTTTGAAGCCTCACAAGCCATGGCCTATCGCGGCATGTGGTTGTCTGATCTGCCCAATGCCGTCATGACCTTTGGCTATACCAATGCATCCTGGACCTTGAAAGCCGACCTGACGGCGGTGTACACCTGCCGGTTGATCAACTACATGCGCAAGCATGGCTATCAAAAAGCCGTCCCGGTTCGCGACCCGTCTGTTGAAACACAAAACTATCTGTCATTCACTTCGGGTTACATTCAGCGCGCCAATCAAATTTTGCCGAAGCAAGGCGCGCGTGCGCCTTGGCAAGTGAATCAAAATTATCTAAAAGATATCCTGTTGATTAAATATGGCCGCCTCAACGATGGCGTCATGCAATTCAGCTAATTTGCGACTAAGGACTTTTCAATGCTAGCCCTGTGGATTTTGTTTTTGGTATTCATGAGTACGCTTGGACTGGTGCTGTTCTCCAGCTTTTCCAACAAAAAAGCTGAACAATACCTACCGTCAGTGGGTCAGTTTGCGCAGCTGGGCAACACCCGCCTTCACTACCTGGATCAAGGCAGTGGGCCTACAGTTGTTTTGATTCATGGCTTGGCGGGCAACCTGCACAATTTTGCGTACGGTGTTGCCAAGCCTTTGTCGCAACACTTTCGCGTGCTGACGGTAGACCGACCAGGCTGTGGTTATTCCACGCGAGAGAATGGTGCGGACGCCAGCCTCGAAGCTCAAGCCGACACCATCGTGAGTTTGCTAGATCATTTGAACATTGAATCGGCTGTGCTAGTGGGTCACTCTTTAGGCGGCGCCATTTCATTGGCGGCTGCTCAAAGACACCCTAACAAGGTCAAAGCATTGGCATTGATTGCACCTTTGACCCACGCGCCAGACAAACCATCGCCTGTGTTTAAAGCACTCGACATTCAGTCTGCTTCCGTTCGACAATTGGTGGCTTGGACCGTGGCTGTACCTGGCTCTTTGTTCAAAATTTCAAAGACCTTAAAAGTCATCTTTGGCCCCGAAAAAGCACCTGCCGACTTTGCCATTCGGGGTGGCGGTATTTTGTCGCTCAAACCTCAAACCTTCATCACCGCCTCCTCTGATTTGCAGAACGTGCGGTGGAGCATGCCCGACATTGAAGCGGCCTATGCCTCTATGACCACACCGGTCAGTGTGTTGTATGGCCGCGAAGACCGCATCTTGAGCAGCAAACTCAATGGCGAAGAGTTACCCCAGCGCATTCGTGACGCGCAAGTGACATTGGTCAGTGGCGGTCACATGTTGCCTGTCACGCAAGCCGAGCTCACCACGAAATTCATTCAAGACGTTGCCGGAAAAGCCACAGGCTTGGCATCTTGATGCCAGACCTTGTACCTGTGCATCACCGTTGAATAAGCCTCAGAGTTTTCAAAATTCTCTAGCCATGCTTTGAGGGCAGGCCAATTTTGCGCATCAAACCAATCGCGATCAGTTCTGGCGTATTGGCGAACAAAGGGTGCAATGGCAGCATCCACCCAAGTGAATGCTGAGCCCATCAAATGGGGTGCGTGCTTTAGGCGTTCGTTGAGTTGCATCAAGTAAACCGCGCCGGCCTCTCGGTGCTCAAGACCTGACGGCAAATCGTAACGATTGGGGTATTTGTAGCGGTCTAAATTGCGTTTGAATGCTTCATCGCACTCGCTCACCAAGGCTAGTGCCTCTTCATCGAAGGGGGTGTTGCGGGTCGACCAATTTTGAGGATCGCTCTGATTCAATGCCCAATGCATGATGTCCAAACTTTGATCGATCACCTGGTCCTTCAAAACCAAGACAGGCACTGTGCCTTTGGGTGATGCGGCCAGCATGCCTTCTGGCTTTTGCGAGAGTGCTATTTCACGCATCTCACAGCGAATGCCACTGACCAGCAGCGCCATGCGCGCACGCATCGCATAAGGGCATCTGCGGAATGAATACAAGATCGGTGCGTCGGTGGGCAGCAACTCAGCCAAGCGCTCTTGGCGCTGTGGCGTTCCAATATGATTGATCTGCCTTTCTTTGGCAATTTCCCATTGCTTTTGACGCTCACGTGCACTGTTCTTTTGCGTCTCAGTGGTGTGGGCGTGGCATCTTGGGCAACTCACACCCAACTCAAACAACGGCGACTGCTTGGCATCCGCGGGCAAGGGCTCGCGGCAGGCACGGCACAATTCATGAGGGCCAGGAACCAAACCATGCCCAACCGACACGCGTTCGTCAAAAACGAAGCACTCACCTTCCCAGAGGCTTTTTTCTGGCGGCACCACTTCTAGATACTTCAAGATACCGCCTTGTAAATGGTAGACATCCTCAAAGCCGTGTTCCAACATGAGCGAGGTTGATTTTTCGCATCGAATACCGCCCGTACAAAACATGGCCACTCTGGGTTTCTTACCCTCTTTTTCGGCCAACTCTTGGGCGTCTTTCACCCATTGGGTGAGTTGAGAGAAACTTTGGATGTCAGGGTCCACCGCACCTTTAAAAGTGCCAATTTCCACTTCGTAATCGTTGCGTGTATCAATCACCACCACATCGGGTGAGGTGATCAAAGCATTCCAGTCTTCTGGCTTGACGTACTGCCCCACACGCTTGGTGGGACTCAAGCCTTCCACGCCCATGGTCACAATTTCTTTTTTCAAGCGCACCTTCATCCGATGAAAGGGTGCCTTTTGCGCAAAAGACTCCTTGTGCTCCAAATCGGCCAAACGCGGATCAGATCGCAAATAGGCCAGCACCGCATGAACGTCGGCAGGGGCCCCAGCGATGGTGCTGTTGATGCCCTCCTCGGCCAACAAAATCAAACCCTTCACATTGTGAGCCTCACAGAACGCCAAAAGAGGCGCGCGCTTGCTGGCAAAGTCGGGCAGTGCCACAAACTTGTAAAAGGCGGCTGTCAGGTAAACAGAGGGTAAAACTTCGGTCGTCATAGGCGTATTTTGCACGCAGTCCGACAGGCGACTGACGGCTGGGTGTCTGAAGGCACAAAATGCATGAATGGTAATTTATCTATGGCACAAGGAAACCTGACATGCATCAATGGAAGCGTCATTTCATGACCCAACGCGGATGGCAACATCGGGTGGTGCTTTGCTTGGCCTTGTGGGTGGCCAGTTCTGGTGCCCATGGTCAATCAACTTATGTTGACATCACCCAAAAATCAGCCCCTGTTGCAGCAACCACGGCCCATCCCCTTGCCACTGAAGCAGCACTCAAAATGCTCCAACAAGGCGGCTCTGCCGCCGATGCCGCCATCGCCGCACAACTCATGTTGGGCTTGGTGGAATCTCAATCGTCGGGCTTGGGCGGGGGTAGTTTTTTGATGCACTGGGATGCCCGTCAAAAATCACTCACCAGCTTTGACGGCTTGGCGGCCGCGCCTCAAAAAGTCACGGCCTCTTTAACCACCGATGTCGATGGCAGCCGTCTGCCTTATGCCGCCATGGGCCGCGGTGGGCGCAGTGCAGGCGTGCCAGGCACCCTGCCCTTGTTGGCTCAAGTTCATGCCAAGTTTGGCAAACTGCCATGGCACGTTTTGTTCGCGCCGGCCATCGATGCCGCTGCCAATGGCTTTCCCTTGCCGGCCTATATGCATCAAATTTTGTCGGCGCCTACAGCCGCGCAAGATCACCCTGAACTGCTTGCTTTGTATTTTGACGAGACGCAAAAAGTTAGGCCAGTAGGCAGCAAAATTGTGAATCCTGTCTACGCACAAACCTTGAGAAAAATAGCAGTACAAGGCCCTTCTGCCATTTGGACGGAGGGCGCAGGGGCAGAGTTTGTGGCCGCCACCCAGAGGGGGTTCAGGCCCTCCCTGATGACAGAGGATGATTTAAAGAACTACAAAGTTGAACAACGCCAGCCACTGTGCGCGCCTTACCTGCAATACAAAGTGTGTGTCATGGCGCCGCCTTCTTTTGGCGGCGTGGTGGTGCTTCAAGTCTTGCAAATTCTTGAAGCCAAGTGGGGCAACCGAGTCGATTTCAGTCAGCCCGATTTTGCGCACACATTTGCTGAAGCCGGCAAACTAGCCCAAGTCGATCGTCATCAATATGTGGCCGACCCCGCGTTTTTCAAAGTGCCCGCCGAAGCATTGGTCAAAGCCGACTACTTAAAACAACGTGCTGCGTTGATTCAAAATCAAACCCTGCCTAGCTACAAAGCAGGTCAACCTCTCACGCTGAGCGCCCAACCCTCCCCCCTCGAGACGGCACAAGTGACTGTTGCACCCAGCTCAGATGCCACCACCCAATTGGCCGTGGTGGATGCAGAAGGCAATGCGGTCACCATGACCACCACCAACAACTTGAATTTTGGTTCACGCATTTTGGTGCAAGGCTATATTTTGAACAACGCCATGACCAACTTCACAACCTCGCCCAAGCCTGGTGAAATTGCGCCCAACAAAATGGAACCCGGTAAACGCCCTGTCACCTCCATGGCCCCCACCATGGTGTTTGATGAAAAAGGCGAACTGATGACGCTGGGCGGCTCTGCAGGCGGCGGTCAAATTGTGGACTACGTCTCGGCCAATTTGATGCGCATGTTGGCCAATCAAATGACCCCTTATCAAGCCTTGTCGCAGGGCCACATTTCAACAGCAGTGGCTGACCGCGTGCAGCTTGAAAAATCCAGCACAGCAGCTCAATTGGAAGAAGCGCTCAAAACCAAAGGGCAAAAAGTAGAAGTGATCAATATGAACAGCGGCATGGGGTTCCTCAAACGAACCGACACCGGTTGGACAGGTGCGGCCGACCCAAGGCGCGACGGTGCTGCTTGGGGCTTCAGCCCCAAACCTTAGGAAACAAAGGGTCAGACATTTCAGCACCGTTCGGCAAGCGTGCCGCTAAATTGTCGAAAGGTGGCGATGTGCGCCAATGCCTGACCGCATGACGCGCATCGTCCCCTAAGTAACGTGCCGAGAAAACTCTACGTCTGGCCTGTGGCCCCACACCACTAGAAGCATGCAAAGCCAGCATTTGGAACGCAACACAATCGCCTGGTTCTAAAGCCCAGGCCAATTGCGGATAGTTTTCTGGTTGGTCATCAATGGGCGGCAGCTCGGCCAAACTGCCCTCAGGAAACCACTTGGCCTGTTGGTCTCTAAAAGTTCTTGGCATGTACCAAGTCCCCAGATGCGACTTGGCCACAAAGCGCAAAGTACTCTCTTGCGACACGGGATCGACAGGAATCCAGAAGCTCACGTTTTGCCGGCCACTCACGTTGTAATAGGGTTGGTCTTGGTGCCAGGGTGTCGGTTGTTTAGTTCCAGGTTCTTTGACCAACAGGTGATCGTGATACACGCGCACCGATGCCGATTGCATCAATTGAGCAGCCACATGGGGCAAAGACGATTCACACAAGATGTGCTGATAGTCTGGGTTGCTCTGCCAGGTACAAAAATCTTCGACAAAACGGCCAGGATCATCTTGCTGGCTGGCCACTTGCGCCAAAGGGCTGAGGTGCGACAAATTGTGCTCGATGCCTTTTTCAAGGCGCTTCAATTCATCTGCATTGAGCACGCCTCGAATCACAACAGCCCCTAAAGCTTCGTAACTTTGAACGAGATCTTGAGCAATGGGAAATGTGCGTGCCATGGCGGTGTCAAAGTTGCTTCAGGAGTTGTGCTGTTTCATACAAAGGCAATCCCATGATGCCAGTGTAAGAACCCTTAATTTGAGAAATATAGGCGGCTGCTGCGCCTTGTACGCCGTAAGCACCCGCCTTTCCCATAGGCTCGCCTGTGGCAATGTAGTTCTTCATTTCAGCCAGGGACATTGGGGAAAAAGTCACTTGCGAGATGGACACCGCTGACACTCTTTTGCGTCCTGACGCCAAGGCCACAGCGGTCAACACACGATGCGTTTGGCCAGAAAGCATTTTTAAGATACGCAACGCATCAGCCGCATTTTCTGGTTTGCCCAAAATGCTGCGCCCCAAGGCCACCGTTGTGTCGGCACACAGCACTGGGGCATTTGGCAAACCACGTTGTTTCATGCGTTGAACAGCGGCTTCCAATTTGAGTTGCGTCACACGTTTCACATAAGTCAAAGGGGCTTCGTTTGGCAGCACCACTTCAAGCGATTCAGCATCTTCCTCGGGTGTTGCCAACAACAACTCATACTGCACCCCAATTTGTTCCAGCAGTTGTCTGCGTCTGGGGCTTTGCGAAGCCAAATACACAAAGTTTTTCATAGCAGGTCACTCGCGGTGATAAGGGTGGTTCGCGTTGATCGACCAGGCTCTGTACAACTGCTCAATGAGCAAGACACGCGCCATGGCGTGCGGCAAGGTGAGGTCTGACAAGCGAATGCGTTCGTGTGCGGCATCCCTGAACGCGGGCTCTAAACCATCTGGGCCGCCAATGATGAGGGCGACATCGTCACCGCCCAATTGCCAATCTTTAAGGCGCTGGGCCAGTGCCGTTGTGCGCAAAGCAGTACCGCGTTCATCCAGCACCACAATGCGCGTGCCCCGAGGAATGACAGCCTCAATGCGCTGACGCTCGGCTGCTACCAATGTTTCGTAGGTTTTAGAACCACGTGGCTCGGTTTTAACCGCCTTCAACTCAACTTTGAGTTCGGGAGGGAAACGTTTGGCGTAGTCGTCCCAGGCTGTTTGCGCCCAGTCGGGGACTCGCTGCCCCACTGCCACAATCAGCAGCTTCATGAAGCTTAGGCTTTCGGCTTGGCCTTAGTGACAGGCTTATTTGCAGACTTTGTTGCTGGCTTGCTGGCCGACTTAGCGGCTGGTTTGGCGCTAGAACGTGGTGCTGATTTAGTAGCCGGTTTTGCGGCAGGTTTTGCGGCTGATTTGCTCGCAGGCTTGGTCGATTTAGCCGCTGATTTCGCACCCACTGTTTTGGCTGCAGCTGTTTTTGTCGCTGGCTTACGAGTGGGTTTCAAAGCCTCAGAGCCCATGGGGCCCACGGGGACTGAATCACGACGTGTAGGCGTACGACCCGCACTGACGTTTGCTTTTTTCTTGGCCACGGGTTTGCGAGCTGGTTCTGCTGGCTTGGGTGCACCCAGTTTCAAGCGAACGGGCTTGTCGCCCCAAATTTCTTCAAGGTTGTAATAAGAGCGAATGGTGGGTTGCATGATGTGTGCAACGGCGCTGCCGCAATCCACAATGATCCACTCGCCATTGTCTTCACCTTCAATGCGGGGCTTTGGATAACCGGCTTCACGCACTTTGTCGCGAACACTGGCGGCCAGGGCCTTGGTTTGACGATTAGAAGTACCAGAGGCAATGATGACGCGCTCAAACAGTGCAGACATTTCTTCAGTGTCGAACACCACAATTTCTTGTGCTTTCACATCTTCCAGGGCGTCCACAATTGCGCGTTGGAGTTTTTGGGTGTCTTTTTTGGCAGAAGTGTCGGTCATCGTGAAGGCTGGTAAAGGTGATGGCGTTGAATATACAGCGCAACGGTCTTGGGAACCAGTGCGTCAATGGGTTGGCCCTGTGCTACCCGCGCTCGAACTTCGGTTGCACTGTGAGGCAATTGAGGTAATTTCAAGGCTTGTGTAGGGATGTTATGGCTAGGAACGACAGAAACTGGCGGCTTAATGGCATCAGACATATCTCGTTCAGCGACGCAAATTATAGCCCGCTCAGCGATTTCCTTGATTTCGCGCCATGTTGCCAAGGCTTTGCCCTGATCTTCCCCTACAAATAAGAAAAATTGAGCACCGGGAAATTGCAAATCAAGGCTTCGAAGGGTGTCGATGGTGTAACTTGGTCCTTGACGTTGCAATTCCACCTCATTGACTGTCACGCCAGCCAAATGGCCAAAAGCCAAGCGTGCCATTTGTGCACGATGCGTGGCGCTGCTTAAAGCTCGAGGTTTGTGCCATGCATCCCCAGTTGGAACGATGTGCAAGTGGTCCAGCTGAAATTGCACCAAGGCCGCTTCTGCCATGGCCACATGGGCATTGTGGGGCGGATCGAAAGCCCCACCCAAGATGCCAATGCGCTGTTGTGTCAAACCCAATCCCTTGGTACTAAAAAGTGCTTGGTCAATAAGGCTTCAGCAGAATCAGGGGCATCCACGCGGTTGTAGGACCAACTGACCAAGGCTGGCATGGACAACAAAATGGACTCGGTGCGACCGCCAGATTGCAATCCAAAATGAGTTCCCCGATCCCAGACCAAATTGAATTCAACATACCGCCCTCGGCGATACAACTGAAAGTCTCTTTCGCGTTCGCCATACGGCGTGTCTTTGCGACGCATCACCAGCGGCATATACGCTTTGAGCAAACCGTTGCCAACGTCTTGCATCATGGCAAAACCTTTGTCAAAACCCAACTCGGAAAAGTCGTCGTAAAAAATACCACCGACGCCGCGAGCTTCATTGCGGTGTTTTAAATAGAAATACTCGTCGCACCATTTTTTAAAGCGTGGATGCAATTCAGCGCCATAGGGCGAGACGGCATCTTTGCATATTTGGTGAAAATGCACAGCATCTTCTTCAAAGCCATAGTAAGGCGTTAAATCCATGCCACCCCCGAACCAAGCCACAGGGTCTTTGCCCTCAGGTTTAGCCACAATCATTCGCACATTCATGTGCACTGTGGGGACATAAGGATTGCGGGGATGAAAAACCAAGGACACACCCATGGCTTCAAAAGGTGCACCCGATAATTCGGGACGATGCTGCGTCGCCGATGGTGGCAACTTGGGGCCACTCACATGCGAGAAGCCACAGCCAGCTCTTTCAAAGACAGGACCACCTTCTAAAATTTGCGTGATGCCATCACCTTGAAGCATTTCGCCTTCAGGCTTGCGCCAAGGGTCGACCACAAAATCGGTGCCATCCAAAGCATGCAGAGTTTGGGTGATGTTGGCTTGCAACTGAATCAAATAGTCGCGAACTGTCTGGGCCTGTTGCAGGTTCATGCGTAGACTTTCTCTTCATGCCTAGGGCATGGTTTATTTTTGTACATCTCTGGCTGGCAAGGGCTTAATGGGGGCTGCATTGTCAATGTGAAAGCCTTCAACACCCTCGTACATTTTCTGCAAATAGGCATAGTCAACATCGACATTGCCAGTGAGTTTGACAAAGCATTCAAACTTCAACACTTTTTGTCCGTAATCGAAGCGCACGATGGCCAAGGGCAATTGAGTGGCCATGGCCAATTGGTAGAAGCCACTGCGCCATCCGTCGGTTCGCTTTCGTGTGCCTTCTGGCGAGAGTCCTAACCATAAAAATGTGCCCGCCCGCTGATGTTCTGCAAAAACTTCGGTCATGGCACCCACAACGCCGCGAGGAGAGGATCGGTCAATGGGCACGCCGCCAATCCACTTCAGCCAACGTCCAAACAAGGGCACTTTGACCAAAGAGTCTTTGCACCAAAAATGCACTGGCAAGCCCATGGTCCACTTGCACAGCATGGCCGTTAGAAAATCCCAATTGCTGGTGTGTGGATAAACAATGGCGATCCCTTGCAAGCCAGGCAAGCCCTGAAAATCGACTTTCCAACCAATCAGTTTTAACAACACAGCGGCCCAAGCGTGGCCTTTGAATTGAATCGGATAAGGACCAGGAATTACCTCCGGTTGCGGCGGTGTCGGAGACTGCACTTGAGTTTGGATTTGGGGCGTTAAATCACTCACGATTTGATGGCCCTGTAACCGATGTCCTTTCGGAACTGTTGACCATCGAAGTGAATGCCCTTGGCCACTTCGTAGGCTTTTTGCTGCGCTTGCTTGACTGAATCGGCCAGCACCGTGACGCACAAAACACGACCGCCAGAGGTCACGGTTTGACCGTTGACTGCAGTTGTGCCCGCATGAAACACCATGGCGTCGAGTTCGTCTTTGGGCAGACCGGTGATGACATCACCCTTGCGAGGGTTCATGGGGTAGCCTGCGGCAGCCATGACAACGCCCAAAGCAGGACGTCGGTCCCACTCCAACTCCAATGTATCAAGCTTGCCGCTGGTGGCCGCCAACATCACTTCCACCAGATCGGTTTTCAAGCGCATCATGATGGGTTGAGTTTCTGGATCGCCCATTCGGCAATTGAACTCCAATGTTTTGGGCATGCCCTGCGCATCAATCATCAAGCCAGCATACAAAAACCCTGTGTAGGGAATGCCGTCTTTTTCCATGCCCTTGATGGTGGGCATGATGACCTCGCGCATGGCACGCGCGTGAACTTGCGCCGTAACCACTGGGGCTGGCGAGTAGGCACCCATGCCACCGGTGTTGGGGCCTTCATCGTGATCTAGCAAACGTTTGTGGTCTTGACTGGTGGCCAAGGCCACCACATTTTGGCCATCGCACAACACGATGAAGCTGGCTTCTTCACCTTGCAAGAATTCTTCAATGACCACGCGCGGCACGGCAGCGCCATCTGCGCCTGCGTTGTGCACCACGCCCAGTTGGTTGTCGAGCAACATAAAGTCAATGGCTTCGTGGGCTTCAGACGCATTCATGGCCACGACCACGCCCTTGCCTGCCGCCAAGCCATCGGCTTTGACCACAATGGGTGCGCCCATTTTGTCAATGTAGGCGTGGGCTTGAACTGGGTCGGTGAAGGTTTCGTAAATGGCAGTTGGAATGCCATGGCGTTGCATGAAGGCTTTGGAAAATGCTTTAGAGCTTTCAAGTTGCGCAGCGGCTTGTGTCGGGCCAAAAATTCGCATGCCGTGCGCGCGAAACTCGTCGACCACACCTGCTGCCAAAGGGGCTTCGGGACCTACCACCGTCAGTTCAATTTTCTCTTGCTGCGCCCACTCCCGCAACGCCTTGACATCGGTGATAGGAACATGGACCAAGTTGGGGTCGCGAGCTGTACCGCCATTTCCTGGGGCTACATAAACTTTTTGAATGCGCTCTGATTGCGACAACTTCCAGGCCAGGGCGTGTTCTCGACCGCCACCGCCAATTACCAATACTTTCATCGCTCAAACCTTATTCAGAAATGGTTGCGTTGTGGAAAACGTTTTGCACATCGTCCAGATCTTCCAAGATATCCAAGAGTTTTTGCATTTTGGCAGCATCGTCGCCCACCATGTCTACAGTGTTCTCCGCACGCATCGTCACTTCGGCCATCTCGGCATTGAGGCCTGCTGCTTCTAACGCATTTTTAACCATTTCAAAATCTGCGGGTGACGTTAACACCTCAATGGCGCCTTCATCGTCTGTTATGACATCTTCTGCACCAGCCTCCAAAGCAACTTCCATCACTTTGTCTTCTGAGGTACCCGGTGCAAAAATCAATTGACCGCAATGCTTAAACTGAAAGGCCACAGAGCCTTCAGTGCCCATGTTGCCGCCGTGCTTGCTAAAGGCATGGCGTACCTCAGCCACAGTGCGCACACGGTTGTCGGTCATGGTGTCCACAATGATGGCCGCACCGCCAATGCCGTAACCTTCGTAACGGATCTCTTCGTAGGTCACACCTTCCAAATTCCCGGTGGCCTTGTCGATGTTTCGCTTCACGGTATCGGCCGGCATGTTGGCCGCCTTGGCTTTTTCAATGGCCAAGCGCAAACGCGGATTGGCGGAGGGATCACCCCCGCCCGTTCTGGCTGCCACCATGATTTCGCGAACCACTCGGGTCCAAATTCGCTGGCGTTTTTCGTCTTGCCTGCCCTTGCGGTGCTGAATATTTGCCCATTTACTGTGGCCAGCCATCTGAAATTCCTTGATGTTGATTTAATCTACTGGGTGAGATTTTACTTTTCTAGTTGGGGGGAACCTTTTTCATGCCAAATCAGCTCTTGATTGCCCGCAATAAAACCACAGATTGCCACATTCTGATGGGCATGGCCAACCGTCACGGCCTCATTACAGGAGCCACAGGCACTGGTAAAACGGTCAGTTTGCAGACTTTGGCCGAAAATTTCTCCAACCATGGGGTGCCCGTCTTCATGGCCGATGTCAAAGGCGATCTGGTGGGCATCAGCCAATCTGGGCAACTGAGCGACAAAATCAAAGGCATCCTGAAAGATCGTCAACTGGACGCACCAAGCCCACAAAGCTGCCCCACCACTTTGTGGGATGTTTTTGGCAAGCAAGGTCACCCCGTCAGGGCCACGGTGTCTGACATGGGTCCCTTGCTATTGGGACGCATGCTCAATCTGAACGACACGCAGGCGGGTGTCCTCAACTTGGTCTTCAAAATTGCAGATGACCAAGGGCTGTTGCTGCTAGACCTCAAAGATTTGCGTGCCATGTTGCAACACGTGGGCGAAAACGCCAGCCAATTCACCACTGAATACGGCAATGTGAGCGCTGCCAGCGTGGGCGCCATTCAACGCGGCTTGCTCGAAATTGAAACGCAAGGCGCTGACAAATTCTTTGGTGAGCCCATGCTCAACATCCAAGATTTTTTGCAAACGGATGCCAAAGGCAAAGGCGTGATCAATTTGCTGTGTGCCAGCGAATTGATGAATGCACCTCGCCTTTATGGCACCTTCTTGCTGTGGTTGCTGTCCGAGTTGTTCGAGCAACTGCCTGAAATTGGCGACCCCGAAAAACCCAAGTTAGTGTTCTTTTTTGACGAAGCACACTTGTTGTTCAATGAGGCCCCCAAGGTACTCATTGAACGCATGGAACTCTTGGTTCGCCTCATTCGGTCCAAAGGCGTCGGCGTTTACTTCGTCACGCAAAACCCACTGGATGTGCCCGAAACAGTTCTGGGCCAATTGGGGAACCGAGTTCAGCATGCCCTGCGTGCGTTCACACCGCGCGATCAGAAGGCCGTCAAAGCCAGTGCGCAAACCATGCGCCCCAATCCCAACTTGGACATTGAAAAAGCCATCACAGAGTTGGGTGTGGGCGAAGCCTTGGTCAGCTTCCTAGACGAGAAGGGTCGCCCTGGCATCACTGAGCAAGCTTTTGTGTTGATGCCTGGCAGCCAATTGGGACCCATTACGCCAGAACAACGCAAAGCCTTGCTCGACAACTCTCTGGTGGCGGGGGTTTACGAAAAAGCCATCGACCGAGAGTCCGCTTATGAAAAGCTCAAGGGCGCTCATGCTGCTTCAGTTAAGGGTACAGAGGCCCATCCATCTGGCAATGCTGGTGAGAACCAGTCTTCCTCTAATGAGACGCAAGGCAGTAACGCACTTTTAACCGGCCTTGGCGATGTTTTATTTGGTCGCACAGGGCCTAGGGGCGCGAAGCACGATGGCTTGGCACAGGCGATGGTGAAGTCTGCCGTTCGCACCATTGGTTCGAGTGTGGGTCGCGAAATAGTTCGAGGCGTGTTGGGCGGTATTTTGGGCGGCAGAAGACGATAAAAAAAGCCGGAACAAGTCCGGCTTTTTTGTTGAGGGAACTGAGACAGGTCCTTAGTTGGTTGCGGCCTCTTCGGGCTCATGCGGCTCCGACTTTGAGTTACGGCCTTCCTTTTTAGGCAAAGGCGTGATGTCCAGCAACACTTCGTCTTTGTCGTCTAAGTCGACGCTCAAGCGACCGCCGTCGATCAATCGGCCAAACAACAATTCATCGGCCAAGGCCTTGCGTATGGTGTCTTGAATCAAACGCTGCATGGGTCTTGCACCCATGAGCGGGTCGAAACCTTTTTTAGCCAAGAACTTGCGCAAATTGTCGCTGAACGTAACGTCCACTTTCTTTTCTGACAACTGTGTTTCCAGTTGCAACAAGAACTTGTCAACCACGCGAATGATGATTTGCTCGTCAAGCGCTTTGAAACTAACCATGGCGTCCAAACGATTGCGAAACTCAGGCGTGAACAAACGCTTGATATCGCCCATTTCATCACCTGCTTGACGCGGGTTGGTAAAGCCAATGGTGGCCTTGTTCATGGTCTCGGCACCCGCGTTGGTGGTCATGATGATGATCACATTGCGGAAATCGGCTTTGCGACCATTGTTGTCTGTCAAAGTGCCATGGTCCATGACCTGCAGCAACACGTTGAAAATATCGGGGTGTGCTTTTTCAATTTCATCGAGCAGCAACACGCAATGCGGTTTCTTGGTGACGGCTTCAGTGAGTAGACCACCTTGGTCAAAGCCCACGTAGCCTGGAGGCGCACCAATCAAACGACTGACAGCATGACGCTCCATGTATTCCGACATGTCGAAGCGAATGAGCTCAATGCCCATGATGTAGGCCAACTGTTTGGCCGCTTCTGTTTTGCCAACGCCTGTAGGGCCGCTGAACAAGAATGCGCCAATCGGCTTGTCTGTTTTGCCCAAACCAGAGCGCGCCATTTTGACGGCCGAGGCCAACACCTCTAGCGCCTTGTCTTGACCAAACACCACACTCTTCAGATCGCGTTCAATGGTTTGCAATTTGCTGCGATCGTCGTTGGACACGTTGGCTGGCGGAATGCGTGCAATCTTGGCCACGATGTCTTCAATCTCGGCCTTGCCAATGGTTTTCTTGCGCTTGGAAGGCGGCAAGATACGCTGGGCAGCGCCGGCTTCGTCAATCACGTCAATGGCCTTGTCGGGCAATTGGCGATCGTTGATGAACTTGGCAGACAACTCGGCTGCAGCTTGCAGCGCGGCATTGGCATACTTCACACTGTGGTGCTCTTCGAAGCGAGACTTCAAGCCCTTCAAAATGTCCACCGTCTCGGGCACAGTTGGCTCAACCACATCGACCTTTTGGAAGCGACGTGACAGGGCTGCGTCTTTTTCGAAGATGCCGCGGTATTCAGTGAAAGTGGTTGCACCAATGCATTTCAATTGGCCACTGGACAATGCTGGTTTGAGCAAATTGGAGGCATCCAAAGTACCGCCAGAGGCCGCACCTGCACCAATCAGGGTGTGAATTTCGTCAATGAACAACACAGCGTGTGGCTTGTCCTTCAAGGCTTTCAACACGCCTTTTAAGCGTTGTTCAAAATCACCACGGTACTTGGTGCCTGCCAACAGGGCGCCCATGTCGAGTGAATAGACCACTGCTTCGTTCAAAATTTCGGGCACGCTTCCCTGCGTGATGCGCCATGCCAAGCCTTCGGCAATGGCCGTCTTGCCAACACCTGCTTCGCCAACCAACAAAGGGTTGTTTTTGCGGCGACGGCACAAAATTTGAATGGTGCGCTCGACTTCGTACTCACGACCAATGAGAGGATCGATCTTGCCTTCTTTGGCCATCTGGTTCAGGTTCTGCGTGAACTGCTCCAAAGGAGAGGCTTTTTCGTTGCGCTCACCACCACCAGCACCTTCTTCACTGTCGGGGGCGGGTGCAGCGTCGCTGCCTTTGCTGGTTTCTGGGGGATCGCTTTTGCGAATACCGTGCGCAATGAAATTGACCACGTCCAGACGCGTAATGCCTTGCTGGTGCAAATAGTAAACAGCGTGCGAGTCTTTTTCACCAAAAATCGCCACCAACACGTTGGCGCCAGTGACTTCTTTTTTGCCACTGCCCGTAGATTGCACATGCATGATGGCACGTTGAATGACACGTTGAAAACCCAAGGTGGGTTGCGTGTCAACTTCTTCAGTACCCGCCACTTGAGGCGTGTTGTCTTTGATGAAGGACGACAGCGATTGACGCAAATCGTCAACTTGCGCTGAACATGCGCGCAACACTTCTGCTGCGCTTGGATTGTCTAGCAATGCCAACAACAAATGCTCTACGGTAATGAACTCGTGACGCTGCTGACGCGCCTCAACGAAGGCCATGTGCAAACTGACTTCCAATTCTTGGGCAATCATGTGATTTCCTTAAATGCCTTGCGGAGGTTAAAAATAATAGGTTGGGCAAATTTGTTGAATTTCAACTGCTTTATGCCACATTCTTGCAATAACTTTGAAGTACTCATGCGACAGGCTCACTGACGCATTGAAGTGGATGACCGGCCTGATTGGCTGCATCCAAAACTTGATCGACTTTGGTAGCTGCGACATCGCGCGTAAAAACGCCACAAACGCCTTTGCCGTCCAAATGGATTTTCAACATGATTTGGGTCGCTGCTTCGCGGTCTTTGTTGAAGAACTCTTGCAACACCAGCACCACAAATTCCATGGGTGTGTAGTCATCGTTCAACATCACGACTTGGTACATCTGGGGCGGACCAACTTTGGCCGGGCGTCTTTCTAAAACCACAGAATCGCCATTTCCTGGCGAACGAGTAGGCTCCCCTACTGATCCTGGGTTTTTTGGTTGAAATGGTTGATTTGGTTTCTCAGTTGCCATGATTTCATTCTATCGATGCCAGAGCCGCTTCTGCGCGCAAGTTGAAGAAAGTCCTTATGTGGCACTGCAACATTCGTCATCAGTCGGGTAAACCTTGAATTGACAAGCGTCAAATACGTGCTTTAAATGTTCTATACAGCTAAAAAAGATGGAGACAGGCATGCCCACTGGAACAGTCAAATGGTTCAACGACGCTAAAGGATTTGGGTTCATTCAGCCCGATGGCGGAGGTCCGGATGCCTTTGCGCACTTTTCTGCCATCACCATGGAGGGCTTCAAAAGCCTAAAAGAAGGTGCCAGAGTGTCGTTTGATTTGGCCGATGGCCCCAAGGGCCCAATGGCCGTCAACATTCAATCTGAAGGGGCCACTCAAACTGCAGACAGCTCAGAAAAAAGCCCCTGAGAACAAGTTCTCAAGGGCTTTGGTCTTTGTGAATGGTCGGCGTGGCGGGATTCGAACTCGCGACCCCTTGCACCCCATGCAAGTGCGCTACCAGGCTGCGCTACACGCCGACAAGCTTTAAATTATAGCTTGAGAATGCGCTCAGATTGAGAGCAAATCTCGAATATCCATTAATTCGCGCCGAAGGCTTGGCAAGCTGCTTGTGGCATTGAGCGAGCCCGCCCTCTGTGCACTCTCCAATGCAAGCTTTGTCGATGAGTCTTCGTCTTCGTGCGATTCGAAGTCGGCTTCGAAATCTTCTGACAATTCGACATCAAAATCTTCTGCAGTGAGTTGCTCTTTGCGAAGACCTTTTTGTGACTGCGCAAGTTCCTGCATTTTGTTGCGCGCACCACTGATGGTGAAACCTTGCTCATAAAGCAAATCGCGAATGCGTCGAATCATGAGCACTTCATGGTGCTGGTAATAACGGCGATTGCCACGTCTTTTGACAGGGCGAAGTTGTGTAAATTCCTGCTCCCAATAACGAAGCACATGCGGCTTGACGCCACAAAGCTCACCCACTTCACCAATGGTGAAGTAGCGCTTGGCGGGAATAGATGGGAGGGAGTTCTCCATTGAAATCACAAACTTGCTAGGGGAACCTACTAGCTTACTCTAAGCAATGGGGCTCCGTAAAGCCCTCTTTTGATTAAATTTGAGTATGACTCGGTGCAAGGCGTAAGCAGCGCTTAAGACTTCTCGGTTTCATCACCTTGAATCACGTCTTTGAGCTTGTGACTGGCGTGAAAAGTGGCCACGCGGCGAGCATCAATAGGAATCAATTCGCCCGTACGCGGATTGCGACCTGGACGGGGCGCTTTTTCACGGATTTGAAAATTGCCAAACCCAGAAATTTTGACGTCCGTTCCTTGAACCAATTGCGTGGCAATCAAATCAAAGAAAGAGTCCACCATGTCTTTGGACTCACGTTTGTTCAAACCGATTTGTTCAAATAACAAATCGGCCAGATGCGCTTTGGTCAGCGCAGGGGTTTCTAGACTTTCAACAGAAAAATCCATGGGTACTTTCTGCTTTGAATTAAGAACGCAAACGCGCAGACAACTTAGAAGCCAAATGATCTAGCACTGCTTTGACAGTGCCCTCGATTTGTACGTCCGTCAATGTTGCTTCGTCGCTGTTCAAAGTCAGGCGCACCGCCAAACTTTTTTCTACGCCTTGAGTGGCCTGAGGACGGAAAACGTCAAACAACACAGCATTCTTCAACAAGCCTGCTGTGGGCGCCTCTTGAATGGCACTCATGAGTTCGGCATGTGTCACTTTTTCTGCCACGATGACGGCAATGTCGCGCTCGACGGCTTGGAATCGGGCCACACCTTGCGCAACCGGAACGTCGCGTTGGAGCACGGCGTCCAAATCCAATTCGAACAGGATGGGTGCCAACTGCAAATCCCAAGATTGGCGCCAACGGGGATGCAACTCGCCCACATGGCCAATCACTTGGCCATTCAGCTTAACTTGCGCGCAACGGCCTGGGTGCATGGCTGGGTGTTCCGCAGCTTCAAACAAAGGCTTGGCGGGTGCCAATAATGCCTCCACTTCGCCTTTGACATCAAAGAAGTCGACGTTGCGAACTTTACCGCCCCAAGTGGTGGTTGCGACAGGGCCGTAAGCCACCCCTGAAACGCGCATGGGTTGATGCAATCCCTCAACCGTGCTGTCGCTGTCCTTGACGGATGCGTCACGCAAAAACACGCGGCCCAATTCGAACACACGCACACGGTCGGCTTTGCGATCGGTGTTGAACTTCACCACTTGCAACAAAGAGCCCAGCAAGCTGGTGCGCATCACGCTCATTTGACTGGCGATGGGGTTGAGCAACTTGATGGGGTTGGCATTGCCAGCCAACTCATGTTCCCAACGTTCTTCGACAAAGCTGAAGTTGATGGTTTCTTGGTAACCCAAGGCGGCAATGCTGCGGCGCACAGCAAAGGGGCCTCGCACATTTTCTTTGCGAATCTTGGCTGTGATGGGGGCCAAAGGCGGTGTGGTTGGCAGTTGGGTGTAGCCCACCATGCGAGCGACTTCTTCAATGAGGTCTTCTTCGATCTCAAGGTCGAAACGCCAGCTTGGTGGGTTGACCGTAACCAAGCCTTCGGCTTCAGTGACCTCAAAACCCAAACCGCGCAAGGCATCAGCGCATTGCATTTGCGTCAGCGGCATACCAATCACTTTAACAGCACGTGCGACACGCAGCGTGACAGGCTTGCGCACGGGCATGTTCAGTTGTTGGTCATCAACAGGGCCAAGTTGCGTGGCCGCTGTGCCGCAAATGTCGATCACCAATTGCGTAATGCGCTCGATGTGCTCAACCGTACTTTCTGGGTCGACACCACGTTCAAAGCGATGTCCGGCATCGGTTGAAAAGTTGTAACGGCGTGAACGGCCGGCAATGGCTTTAGGCCACCAAAACGCAGCTTCGATGTAAATGTTTTGGGTGTCATCAGACACGGCGGTGGCGTCGCCGCCCATGATGCCCGCCAAAGACTCTACTTGTGAGTCGTCGGCAATGACGCCCACTTTGTCATCCACGGTGACTGTGTTGCCATTGAGCAGCTTCAAAGATTCTTCTGGACGGCCCCAGCGAACTTGCAGTCCGCCGTGAATTTTGTCGAGGTCAAAAATATGTGAAGGGCGGCCAAATTCAAACATCACATAGTTGGAAATGTCCACCAGCGGACTGACACTGCGCTGTCCGCAGCGTGCCAAGCGGTCGACCATCCATGCGGGTGTTTGCGCTTTTGGATTAACGCCCTTCACCACGCGGCCACTGAAGCGGCCGCACAAATCGGTGGCTTCTACTTTGACGGCCAATTTGTCTTGCACTTGGGCTGTCACCGCTTTGAAGACTGGCGCCTTCAAAGGCGTACCTGTCAGTGCCGAGACTTCACGTGCAATGCCATACACACTTAAGCAATGCGCCAAATTGGGCGTGAGCTTGAGCGTGAGCAAGGTGTCGTCTAAATTCAAATAGGTGCGAATGCTTTGACCCAATGGTGCATCGGCGGGTAGCTCTAGCAAGCCGCCATGGTCGTCCGCAATTTTCAACTCTTTGGCCGAGCACAACATGCCTTGGCTTTCAACGCCGCGCAATTTGCCTACCTTGATGAGGAAGGGTTTGCCATCTTCGCCAGGGGGCAACTCTGCTCCCACCATGGCGCAAGGGATGCGAATGCCAACGCGCGCATTGGGCGCGCCGCACACGATGTTGAGCAATGTGGGTTGGCCCACATCCACTTGGCAGACACGCAAGCGATCGGCATTAGGGTGCTGCTCTGCACTTTTGATTTCGCCAATCACCACATTTGTAAATGGCGGTGCCACAGGTTGAAGTTCTTCAACCTCCAGGCCCGCCATGGTGAGTGTTTCGGCGAGTTGTTCTGTGTTGAGGGGTGGGTTGCAAAACTCACGCAGCCAGGATTCAGGAAATTGCATGGTCTTTAATTATTGAAATTGACTCAAGAAGCGAACGTCGCCGTCGAAGAACAAGCGCAAATCATTCACGCCATATCGGAGCATGGTGAGACGGTCGGGGCCCATGCCGAAGGCAAAGCCAATGAATTTTTCGGGGTCGAGCCCCATGTTGCGAACCACATTGGGGTGCACTTGACCCGAGCCCGCCACTTCCAACCAACGGCCTGCCAAAGGACCCGTTTGAAACTGGATGTCTACTTCGGCACTGGGTTCGGTGAAGGGGAAAAAGCTAGGACGGAAGCGCAAGACCAAGTCGTCGCTTTCAAAAAACGTACGACAAAAATCAGTAAACACCACCTTCAAATCTTTGAAGCTGACGTTCTCGCCAATCCACAAACCTTCGCACTGATGGAACATGGGTGAGTGGGTTGCATCGCTGTCGACACGGTAAGTGCGGCCTGGCGCAATGACGCGAATTTCGGGCATGCCCTGCCCTGCATCCAATTGCGCTTTGTAACGCTTGACGTGCTGAACCGCATGGCGAATTTGCATGGGGCTGGTGTGTGTGCGCAGCAGATGACCGCCTTCTACATAGAAGGTGTCGTGCATCGAGCGTGCGGGGTGGTCTTCGGGCGTGTTGAGCGCTGTGAAGTTGAACCAGTCGGTTTCAATTTCGGGGCCTTGTGCCACTTCAAAACCCATGGAGCCAAAAATTTGCTCGATGCGCTCTAAGGTGAGTGACACAGGGTGCAGGCCGCCTTGCGTGAGGGGGCGGCCCGGTAATGTGACGTCAAAAGCTTCCGCTTTGAGTTGAACGGCCAACTCGGCATCGGCCAAAGCTTGGCGGCGAGCGTTCAACGCGGCCTCAATGCCCTGCTTGGCCACGTTGACCGCGGCGCCGAATGTTTTCTTCTCTTCAACGCTCAAGGCGGCCATGCCCTTCATCATCTCGGTGATGCGGCCTGACTTGCCCAAATACAGGGCCTTTGCATTTTCAAGATCGGCGGGGGTTTGGGCCTGCGCAAAACTGCCGCGGGCCGCTTCAACCAAACTGTCCAACTCGGTCATGGTGGAAACTTTAAAAGGAACTTAAATTCAAAATGAAAAAAGGATTGAAGCCTTCGCAAGCCTCAACCCCCTTGATCGACTGTGATATCGACTGCGTGAGTACTTAAGCTGCGGCCAACTTGGCCTTAACTTGGTTCACGATGCCAGCAAAAGCGGCCTTGTCGTGCACGGCAATATCAGCCAACACTTTACGGTCGATTTCAATGGCAGCCTTTTTGAGGCCGTTGGCGAATTGGCTGTATGTCAGACCGCATTCACGGGCTGCAGCGTTGATACGCGCAATCCACAACTGACGGAACACACGTTTCTTGGCACGACGGTCACGGTATGCATACTGACCGGCCTTCATCACCGCTTGTTTAGCGATGCGGAAGACATTACCGCGGCGACCGCGGAAACCTTTGGCCAGGGCCAATACTTTTTTGTGACGGGCTCGTGCCGTAACACCACGTTTTACGCGAGGCATATTTTCTCCTTGTTCGTCAGTGAATTACAGGCCAGCCGATGGCAGCATTTGTGCCATGTGACCCATGTTGGTCTCATGCACGCCTACTGGGCCACGGAGGTGACGTTTGTTCTTGGTTGTCTTCTTCGTCAAGATGTGACGCTTGAAGGCTTGGCCGCGTTTAACGGTACCACCAGGACGAACACGGAAGCGCTTTTTGGCGCTGCTTTTGGTCTTCATTTTGGGCATTTGACTGCTCCTTATTTTGTGCTCGTGAGGCGTCTGCAAACTCCTTGCAGCCTTGTTGGCCCCGAGCCACTTTTAATCAGCATCACACCGAAGTGTTTTGCTGTTTGAGGTTGGCGACAACCTCATTTGTAAGAGCTCCCGAAGGAACTCTTCAAACTCACTCTGAAGCTGCCGGAGCGGCTTCGTTGGCTGATTTACCAGCCGGTTTTTTGCGACCGGGTGCAATCATCATGATCATTTGGCGGCCTTCCAACTTTGGAAACTGCTCGACCACAATCAGATCGCCCAAGTCATCGCGAATACGCTGCAACAGTGCCATGCCCAACTCTTGGTGGGTAATTTCGCGACCGCGAAAACGCAGGGTCACTTTGCACTTGTCACCATCGGCCAAAAAGCGGCGGATGTTGCGCATCTTGATGTTGTAGTCACCGTCATCGGTACCGGGTCGGAATTTGATTTCCTTGATCTCAATGACCGTCTGCTTGGCTTTGGCCTCGGCAGCACGTTTTTGTTCTTGGTATTTGAACTTGCCGTAGTCCATCAAACGACAAACCGGGGGTGTGGCCGTGGCTGCAATTTCAACCAAGTCAACATCCAACTCTCCCGCCATGCGCAAGGCATCTGCTAAAGAAACAATGCCCAATGGCTCGTTCTCGGGTCCGGACAAACGGACTTCGGGGAAAGTGATTTCACGGTTCAGGCGATGCTTACGCTCTTCGCGCTGACGGCGGTCACGAAATTCGGTGGTAGCGATGGTTCAAATCCTTTAATAAATAACTGCACAAGGCAGCACAAACCGACGAGCAAGCGTCAAGCTAAAGCAATCGGAAAAATTCTTCAAACTTTAGAATCAATGTCTGATTGGATGAGTTCAATGAACGCATCAACAGACATGACACCGAGGTCTTTGTTACCTCGGGCGCGTACTGCGACAGTACCCGCAGCCTTTTCTTTGTCGCCAGCGACAAGGATGTAAGGCGGCTTCTGCATTGAATGCTCGCGTATTTTATACGTGATTTTCTCGTTCCGGAGGTCTAAATCGACCCTAAGGCCTTGATTTCCCGCCAGTTTTTGCATTTTTTGGGCAATTTCACGACAGTAATCGGCCTGAGAATCGGTAATGTTGCACACCACCACTTGAATTGGGGCCAGCCAAACAGGCAAGGCGCCAGCGTGTTGTTCGATCAAAATACCGATGAATCGCTCCATGCTGCCCACAATGGCGCGGTGCAACATGACGGGGCGATGGCGGTTGCCGTCCTCCCCTACGTACTCTGCATCTAGGCGCTCAGCCATGGAGAAGTCGACTTGAATGGTGCCGCACTGCCATTGACGACCAATGGCGTCTTTCAGGGTGTATTCAATTTTGGGGCCATAAAAAGCTCCATCACCAGGGGCAATTTCAAAATCACAGTTGGACGCACGCAGGCTTTCCATCAGGGCGTGTTCGGCCTTGTCCCAAATTTCATCGGAGCCAATGCGCTGTGCCGGACGGGTGGCCACTTTGTAAATGATGTCGGTAAAGCCAAAGTCTTTGTAGACCTTTTGCAGAAGCGTGGTGAAGTTGACGCTTTCATCCAAGATTTGGTCTTCGGTACAGAAAATGTGGCCATCGTCTTGTGTGAAGCCGCGCACGCGCATGATGCCGTGCAAGCCACCTGTAGGTTCGTTGCGGTGACACTGACCAAACTCACCGTAGCGCAGTGGCAAATCGCGATAGCTCTTCATGCCCTGCTTAAAAATCAAGATGTGACCCGGGCAGTTCATGGGCTTCAAAGCGTAATCGCGCTTTTCAGACTCTGTGGTGAACATGTTGTCGCGGTACTTGTCCCAGTGACCTGTTTTTTCCCACAAAGACTTGTCAATGATTTGAGGGCCTTTAACTTCTTGATAACCGTTGTCTTGGTACACAGCACGCATGTACTGCTCAACCTTCTGCCAAACAGACCAACCTTTGGGATGCCAGAAGACCAAGCCAGGTGCGTGCTCGTCAATGTGAAAGAGGTCCAGCTCACGGCCTAGTTTGCGGTGATCGCGCTTTTCCGCCTCTTCCAATTGGGTGAGGTAGTTTTGCAAATCTTCTTTGCTGGTCCAGGCAGTACCGTAAATGCGTTGCAGCATTTCGTTTTTGCTGTCGCCACGCCAATAAGCACCGGCCACCTTCATGAGTTTGAAGTGCTTGAGTTTGCCAGTGCTGGGCACGTGGGGGCCGCGGCACAAGTCTTCGAAGGCACCCTCTTTGTACAAGCTCACGTCTTCGTTGGAAGGAATGCTGCCAATGATTTCGGCCTTGTAGTGCTCGCCCATGCCTTTGAAATAAGCCACCGCCTCATCACGCGGCAACACACGACGAACCACAGGCTCGTCTTTGTTGGCCAATTCGGTCATGCGCTTTTCAATGGCGGCCAAGTCGTCCAAGTCAAATGGACGGCTGTATGAAAAGTCGTAGTAAAAGCCGTTTTCAATCACGGGGCCAATGGTGACTTGGGCGTCCGGATACAAATCCTTCACGGCATAAGCCAGCAAGTGCGCCGTTGAATGACGAACCACTTCCAAGCCATCGGCATCTTTGCCCGTGATGATGGCCAGCTGTGAATTGACACTGATGGTGTGACTTGTGTCCACCACTTTGCCGTCGACTTTGCCAGCCAACGCCGCTTTGGCCAAGCCTGCGCCAATGGAGGCGGCAACCTCTGCCACGGTGACGGGACCGGGAAACTCACGCAATGAACCGTCTGGAAGTGTGATCTGAACCATGTTCGAACTGAAAAAAAGAAAGGCGCCATTTGGGCGCCAGAAATGAAAAACGCGGCATTTGCCGCGTTTTCAAACGCTCAGGCCAGATTTTACGCTGTGCCCGAGGTCTTTTTCGATCAGTGGAACTGTTCTTCTTCAGTCGAACCAGTCAAAGCCGTGACGCTAGAGCGGCCGCCTTGAATCACGGTGGTCACTTCGTCGAAGTAACCGGTGCCCACTTCTTGCTGGTGCGACACAAAGGAATAGCCACGATCGCGCGCTGCGAACTCGGGCTCTTGCACCTTCTCGACGTAGGCAGACATGCCGCGCTGAACGTAGGCTTGTGCCAAGTCGAACATGTTGTACCACATGGAGTGAATACCGGCCAATGTGATGAACTGGTACTTGTAACCCATGGCGCCCAGTTCTTTCTGGAATTTGGCGATGGTGGCATCGTCCAAGTTTTTCTTCCAATTGAATGAAGGCGAGCAGTTGTAGGCCAACAATTTGCCTGGGTGCTTCTTGTGAACAGCTTCAGCAAACTTGCGGGCAAATTCCAAATCGGGGGTACCAGTTTCACACCAGACCAAGTCAGCGTATTCCGCATAGGCCACTGCGCGGCTAATGGCTTGTTCCATGCCTTTCTTAGTTTTGTAGAAACCTTCTGCAGTTCGCTCGCCAGTCAAGAAAGGCTTGTCGTTTTCGTCGTAGTCGCTGGTCAGCAAGTCAGCAGCTTCTGCGTCTGTACGTGCAATCACCAAAGTAGGAACGCCGCAAACGTCTGCCGCCATGCGGGCTGCGATCAATTTCTGGCAAGCTTCAGTGGTGGGCACCAACACTTTGCCACCCATGTGACCGCACTTTTTCACAGAAGCCAATTGGTCTTCAAAGTGAACACCACCAGCACCCGCAGCAATCATGGCCTTCATCAATTCGAAAGCGTTCAACACACCACCGAAACCGGCTTCAGCATCGGCCACGATAGGCGCGAAATAATCTGTGTAATCTTTGTCGCCAGGGTTGGTGCCTTTAGACCATTGAATTTCGTCTGCACGACGGAAGCTGTTGTTAATGCGCTCGACAACCTTTGGCACGGAGTCCACTGGATACAGAGATTGGTCGGGGTACATGGAAGCGTAAGAGTTGTTGTCGGCAGCAACTTGCCAGCCAGACAAGTAGATGGCTTTGATGCCAGCCTTGACTTGTTGCATGGCTTGTCCACCGGTCAGGGCGCCCAAGCAGTTGATGTAGTCTTCTGTGTGCAACAGATTCCACAACTTTTCTGCACCACGGCGAGCCAAGGTGTGCTCAATGGGGAAAGAACCGCGCAAACGGACCACGTCTGCTGCTGAATAACCGCGCTTGATGCCCTTCCAACGGGGGTTGGTGGCCCAATCTTTTTCCAAAGCGGCAATTTGTTGTTCACGGCTGAGTTGTTCAACGAGATTTTGTGGCATGACGATTTCCCTTTAGTGTGGTTGATGTTGAGGCCAAGTTTCTGTTTGGCGCTGATGGAAATTCTAAGTCTTATAGAAGAGTATGAAAACATCTTATGTCTTATACAAGACAAATATTTAATTTATAAAAATCAACAACTTATGTTGTCAATTTCTCATAGCAAAATATCATCTCTCATATTGAGAAAATTTATTGCATCGCAACATGATATTTTTTCACATTGCAAAATTAAATTTCCATAATTTGCAACACACGTCGAAGCCACTCGCGGTATCCAAGTCAAAGTCTGTGCAAAACATGAATTTGTCTCGAGAGGGTTATCTGCAACAACACGCTAAAAAAACTCAACTTCCCCTTGGAAACCAGCACTTTCTCCAGTAGCATGCGCTCAGCCGGATAAATAAGTTTCCGGCTGCGAACCAACTTCCGACTTAAGGAATTTCAAAATGGCAACTGCAAAAAAAACCCCGGCAAAAAAAGCTGCTCCTGCAAAGAAGGCAGCACCCGCCAAAAAACCTGTAGCTAAAAAAGCGGCTCCTGCTAAAAAAGCAGCGCCCGCCAAAAAAGCTGCGCCTGCTAAGAAAGCTGCACCAGCCAAAAAGCCTGCAGCCAAAAAAGCACCCGCTAAAAAGCGCACACCCAACGCAGCCTTCATGAAGGCTTTGACACCTAGCGCCGCTTTGGCCGCTGTGGTGGGTGCAGCCCCTCTGCCACGTACCGAAGTCGTGAGCAAGTTGTGGGTTTACATCAAGAAAAACAACCTGCAAGACAAAGTCAACAAGCGCAACATCAACGCCGATGACAAACTCAAGGCAGTCTTTGGCAAAGCCCAAGTCAGCATGTTCGAGATGGCCGGCCTGATCGGCAAGCACTTGAAGTAATTCTTTGCTTCTCGAATGAAAAAAGCCGGGTCACCCCGGCTTTTTTTATGCTCGCTCTACTTACTTAGACTTCAATGCGTTTTGTGTAATGGATGTCAAAGTACCGCGCGTGGTAATAACCTCAGGGTCGAGCATGATTTCAATCAGCGTGCCCTGCTCTCGCTGCATGGCTTCCATCAAGGCAGGCTCAAACTCTTCTGTTTTGGTTATTCGAATGCCCTCATAACCATACGCTTTGGCCAAGTTGGCAAAGTGAGGGTTGTTTAAGTGAGAGCCCATGTTATGGGTTGGAAAATCACGTTCTTGATGCATGCGAATGGTGCCGTACATGCCATTGTTCAACAAGACCACAATCGATTTAGCACCGTGCTGAGAAGCGGTGGCCAACTCTTGACCGTTCATCAAGAAGTCGCCATCGCCCGCAATGGTAAAGGCCACACGCTTAGACAGAATGGCGGCCGCAATGCCAGCAGGCACGCCATAACCCATGGCTCCCACAGTAGGCGCCAATTGCGTTTTAAAACCCTTGCTCAGGCCATGGTGTTGGTAGTAGCGGTGAACCCAACTTGCAAAGTTGCCAGCGCCATTGGTGAGCACGGCATCTGTGGGCAAATGACGCTGCAACGCAGCCACCACTTCAGGCATGTTGACCAAGCCCTTGGCGGTGTCTTGGGGCAAACCAGCCAATACTTGCGGCTGAATGTTGGCTTGGTAATCGGCATTGGCCTGAGCGGCCCAATCGGCCCAAGGCACAGAAGCTGGCGCAGTTAATACTTCGAGGCTGCGTGCCGCAGCGTTCATGGTGGCACAGATGGCCAAGTCGGCTGAATAAACGCGATTGAGTTCTTCTGCACTGGCATGGATGTGAACCAACTTTTGTTTTGGCTTGGGAACTTCCAGCAAGGTATAGCCGCTGGTGGTCATTTCACCCAAGCGAGGGCCGATGGCCAAAATCAAATCGCTGTCTTTGACGCGTTGTGCCAGTTTGGGATTGATGCCAATGCCCACATCTCCTGCATAAAGCGGATGAAAGTTGTCAAAGGTGTCTTGAAAACGGAAGGCGTTGCCAACGGGCAATTGCCAATTTTCTGCAAATCTTTGCAGCGCTTGTGCAGACTGCGGTGTCCAGCCACCGCCGCCCGCAATCACGAAGGGGCGCTTGGCAGCCAACAGCATTTCACGCAGTTGACGCAAGCTGCCAGGGTCGCTCCAAGCCTCAACAGGATTCAGCTTTGGCAAGGGCTTGGCACTGACCTCATGCGTCAACATGTCTTCTGGCAAGACCAGTACCACAGGACCCGGCCGGCCATTCATGGCTGTGGCAAAAGCACGTGCCACGTATTCAGGAATGCGCTTGGCATCGTCAATGCGCTCAACACGCTTGGCCATGCCTTTGGTGCTTGGGCCAAAGAAGGAACAAAAGTCGACTTCTTGAAAAGCTTCGCGATCTCGCGTCTCGGTGGCCACATCGCCCACAAACAAAACCATGGGGGTAGAGTCTTGGAACGCCGTATGAACGCCAATAGAGGCATTGGTAGCACCAGGTCCACGTGTCACAAAACAAACGCCTGGACGGCCCGTTAAACGGCCTTGGGCATCGGCCATGAAGGCTGCCCCACCTTCTTGGCGACAGGTGACAAATTGAATTTGGTCTTGGTATTTGTGAAAACCGTCCAAAACCGCCAGATAACTTTCGCCCGGCACACCAAAGGCATGCGTCACACCTTGCGCCACCAGGCACTCCACCAAGAGATGCCCGCCCATTTGGGTTTTGGCATCCGTTTCAGTCAGCTTGTCAATTTGATTGCTCATACGGCCTCTTTTGGTCAAGGCCGCATGATACTTTCAAAGCGAATTCAGCAGGTGCTGTTGGGTCACCTTAATTCACTGCGCGGTCGAATTTAAAGACACCTGGCTCCTTGACGGGATCGACGTCTACAGGAATGACCGACTTGGGCAAGAACTTGCCCTCTAGCAAAAGCTTGGAGAGCGGATTCTCGATGCGTTGCTGGACAGCACGTTTGAGCGGCCTTGCGCCAAATACAGGGTCAAAGCCAACTTTGGCCAACTCGGCCAGGGCCGCTGTTGAAACCTCCAGGTGCAAGTCCATTTTGGCCAAGCGTGCTTCCAAAATTTGCAATTGAATTTTGGCAATCGACTCAATGTGTTTGGCATCCAAACTGTGAAACACCACAGTTTCGTCAATGCGGTTTAAAAACTCAGGGCGGAAATGGTTTTTCAATTCACCCCATACCGCTTCTTTGATGTCTTCGTTGGGCTCACCCACCATGCTTTGAATGAGGTGCGAGCCAATGTTAGAGGTCATCACAATGACGGTGTTCTTAAAGTCGACCGTACGGCCTTGACCGTCCGTCAATCGACCATCGTCCAAAACTTGCAGCAGCACATTGAACACATCAGGGTGTGCTTTTTCAACCTCGTCCAACAACAAGACCGAGTAAGGTTTTCTGCGAACGGCTTCCGTCAAATAGCCACCCTCCTCGTAACCCACATAACCGGGCGGTGCGCCAATGAGTCGGGCCACCGAGTGTTTCTCCATGAACTCACTCATGTCAATGCGAATGAGGTGATCTTCGCTGTCAAACAAGAAGCCCGCCAAAGCTTTGCACAACTCCGTTTTGCCCACACCTGTAGGGCCTAAAAACAAGAAGGAACCTGTGGGCCGTTGCGGGTCGGACAAGCCTGAACGTGAGCGACGAATGGCGTGCGAGACAGCGGCAATGGCTTCATCTTGACCCACCACGCGCTCATGCAATTTAACTTCCATTTGAAGTAATTTTTCTCGCTCGCCTTGCATCATCTTTGATACAGGAATACCGGTGGCACGGCTAACCACCTCGGCAATTTCTTCGGCACCCACCTGCGTTCGCAGCAGACGTGGCGCAGAACCAGCCGCAGGGTTTAGCTCTTTGGCTTGCGTTTCAGACAACAGCTTCTCGAGTTCGGGCAATTTGCCGTATTGCAACTCGGCCACTTTGTTGAAGTCACCTTTGCGTGTCAGTTCTTCAATTTGCTGACGCAGTTGGTCAATTTTTTCGCGAACGTTTTGGCTGCCTTGCGCTTGCGCTTTTTCGGTCTTCCAAATTTCTTCCAAATCGGCGGCTTCTTTTTTCAAGCTCACAATTTCTTCTTCGATCAGGCCCAAGCGTTTTTGCGATGCTTCATCGGCTTCTTTTTTCACCGCCTCACGTTCAATTTGCAATTGAATCAAACGGCGGTCCAACTTATCAATGACTTCAGGTTTGGAGTCGATTTCAATTTTGATTTTGGAAGCGGCTTCATCAATCAGGTCAATGGCCTTGTCTGGCAAAAATCGATCTGTGATGTAGCGATGGCTAAGCTCTGCCGCTGCCACGATGGCAGGATCGGTGATGTCAACGCCGTGGTGAATTTCGTACTTTTCTTGCAAGCCTCGCAAAATGGCAATGGTGGCCTCCACACTGGGCTCGCCCACCAAGATCTTTTGAAAACGACGTTCTAGGGCGGCATCTTTTTCGATGTACTTTCGGTATTCGTCCAAGGTGGTGGCACCCACACAGTGCAACTCACCTCGCGCCAATGCAGGCTTGAGCATGTTGCCCGCATCCATGGCACCTTCCGCCTTGCCAGCGCCCACCATGGTGTGCAACTCATCAATAAACACAATGGTTTGACCTTCATCTTTGGCCAACTCGTTCAAGACCGATTTAAGACGCTCTTCAAACTCACCCCGAAACTTTGCGCCGGCAAGCAAGGAGGCCATGTCCAAAGAAAGAACACGCTTGCCTTTCAAGGAGTCGGGCACCTCACCGGCCACAATGCGTTGCGCCAAGCCTTCAACAATAGCAGTCTTGCCAACGCCTGGCTCACCAATCAACACCGGATTGTTTTTGGTCCGACGCTGCAGAACCTGAATGGCTCTTCGAATTTCGTCGTCTCGGCCAATGACCGGGTCGAGTTTGCCCATTCGCGCACGCTCCGTGAGGTCGAGGCAATATTTTTTCAAGGACTCGCGTTGTCCTTCGGCTTCTGCACTGTTCACGTTTTGTCCTCCACGCACTGCTTCTACAGCAGTTTCTAAACTTTGACGACTGAGGCCTGCGGCCTTTGCACTGCGCGCCAACTCGGACTTGCCGTCGGCCAAGGCCAACAAAAAAAGCTCGCTGGCCACAAATGAGTCGCCGCGTTTGAGCGACTCTTTTTCTGCGGCCTGCAGCAGTTTGACCAAATCGGGGCCGACTTGTACTTGGTCTTGCCCAGTCACTTGAGGCAAACGTTCAACAGCGGCAGTGGCGGCAGACAGCAAGCTGTTGACGTTGACTCCCGCTCTTTGCAACAAGGCTTTGGGGCCATCTTGTTGTTGCAGCATGGCCAGCAAAACGTGTGCGGGGTCGATGTAGGCGTGGTCTTTGCCCAAAGCCAAACTCTGAGCGTCGCCCAAGGCTTCTTGGAACTTAGTGGTTAGTTTGTCAATTCGCATGTGAATCTCCTATTGACATCTACTTGGGGTCGAGAAGCCTATTTTTCAAGAGGCGTGACGCTAGATGCCAATTCGAGCACCTGAGCCTCTAGAATGTCAACATGAACATTCACCAAATGTCAGTGCAATATGACGAACGTCAAGATCGCTTGGCCCTGCGGGTTAGCAATCAAGACAGTCAAGAGTTCCGTTTGTGGCTTACACGGGCCATGACCTTGCGCTTGCTGCCTCATTTACAAGCATCTGTGGTTCAACTAGAGGCCAGAGATCCACAAGTCATGGCTGCCGACACCACAGCGCAGCAAATGCTGGCCGAACTGAAGCGTGAAAACTTTTTGTCACAAGCCGATTTTTCAACGCCCTTTGTTTCACAAAACCTCAACTTGCCCCTCGGTGCTACGCCTTTGTTGGTCACCGATGTGCAATTGAACTTGCACAACAGCGGCAGTTTGAATTTGTTATTTCAGGACAAGAGTGGCGAGAATGCCAGCGGTGCTTCGTGTGAATTTAACCTGCAAGCCTCTTTGCTTCATGGCTTGCTGCACCTCATTGAACAAGCGCTCAAAAAAGCGCAATGGCAACAACCCGATTTTTCACAGCGCCCCGACAATGTCGACACCGCCAGCCTAGAGCGGCCGGCCTACCAACACTGAGCACGGTCAATCTATTGGGGTAGAACCCACTCGCAGTTCAAGCGTTGCGCGATTGAATGCCCCATCGGGCCATGGCTTCGTCGTCACTCACGCGCGCATCCACCCATTTGGCCCCTTCTGGTGTTTCTTCTTTTTTCCAAAACGGTGCTTGAGTTTTCAAGTAGTCCATCAAAAACTCACAAGCTTTAAAACTTTCGCCGCGGTGAGCTGAGGTGACTGCGACCAACACGATTTGATCTGCTGGCCGGAGTTCACCCACACGGTGGATAACCTTGGCTTGGTAAAAATCAAACCGTTGGTGCGCTTCGTCAATCATGGCTTCAATGGAAGACTCGGTCATGCCGGGATAGTGCTCCAAAGCCATTGACACCACTTCATCTGCAGCCTGTCCCGTCAACATGCGCGTATCACGCACGGTACCCACGAATGAGCACACAGCGCCCACTCGCAAGTCTTGGGCTCGAAGTTCGGTCAGAACTTCTGCCACATTGAAATCTTCCGTCTGAATGACGACACGTGCATGCATGATCAGCCCCCTGTGACAGGCGGAAAAAATGCCAATTCAGCGTTGTCGGTCAGGGCAGCATCCTCTTGCACCATGACCTGGTTCAAGGCCATTCTGACGGCCTTACCTCGCTCTAGACAAAGGTATGCGCCACCTTGGGCAAGCAATTGATTGCGCAATTCACCCACCGTGTTGGCTGTTGTCTCGACTTCCTCTTGCGATTTACCAAGGGTCTCGCGCAAAGAGGCAAAGTAACGAATGCGCAATTTCATTGCAACCACTCTGAAAAGGGATAGAACTGAACCCAGTCACCCGTTTGAATGACTTGCGAGCCTGGGTTGTCCACAACACCATCGCCCCACACCACTGACGTCAATACGCCAGAACTTTGATTGGGGAATAAATCGAGTCCGCCTTGCGCATTGCGTTTGACGCGCAAAAACTCTCTGCGTTTGTCAGGCTTTGGCAGGTCAAAATGGGCTTGAAGCTTGTACGGTGCTGTACGAGGTGCAGTGACACCTTGAAGCGCCATCAAAAATGGTCGAACGAGCAACTGGTATGTGACGAAACTTGAAACAGGATTGCCTGGAAGGCCCATGAAATAGGCCTTTTTGCCGTCGGCAACAGAACCTGAGTAAACGTTGCCAAACGCAAAAGGCTTGCCCGGCTTCATTGAAATTTGCCACAAATTCAAATGACCCAAGGCCTGAACTGCTGGCTTAACATGGTCCTCTTCGCCAACGGAAACACCCCCGCTGGTCAAAATCAAATCGTGGCTTGAAGCGGCTTGCTGAAGCACCGTGAGGGTGGCGTTGAGATTGTCGGGCACGATGCCTAAATCAGTCACATCACAACCTGCTCGAATCAGCAACGCGCGAAGGAAAAACCGATTGGAGTTGTAAATGGCGCCAGGGCGCATGTTTTCTGGTGCCACGTCGCCAGGCATGACCAACTCATCACCCGTAGAAAACAAGGCCACACGTGGCTTGCGAACCACCGGGACCTGAGCGACGCCAATGCTTGCCGCCAAGCCCAGAGCCGCTGGGTCGAGGCGTGTGCCCTTCGACAAAACCACAGCACCCCGGGTAACGTCTTCGCCACTTTTGCGGATCCATTGACCCAAGCTAGGCACCACATTGACAGCCACTTGAGACACCGACGCGGTAGCATCCACTTGCGTGTCTTCTTGCATCACCACAGCGTTGGCGCCAGGCGGAATGGGCGCACCCGTGAAAATTCGCGCTGCTTCCCCTGCGTGTAAGGGCTGACCATTGTGACCCGCCGGAATACGCTGTGTGACCTTCAAGATTGCGCCTGTTGTCGCAACGTCTTCAACTCGCAGGGCATAGCCATCCATAGACGAGTTGTCTTGCGGTGGGACTTGCAATTGCGACACCAGAGATTCGGCCAACACACGGCCATCGGCCTCAAATGTGGGAACCCGTTCATGCGTAGTCAGTAAGGCAACGTCTTTGAGCACGAAGTCCAAAGCCTCGTCCAAAGACATCAATGGCGGACGCTTCAGTGGGGTGTCAGCAGCCATGGTGATCAAACGCAGTGCTGCGCAATATAAGCTTTGACGGCATCCACCGACTTGCCCATGACTTTGACGCGCTTGGGCAAGGCTTCAATGCCTTCAAACTTAGGTGGCCGGTCGGGTTCGCGTCCGAGCGCTTCAACCAAAGTGGCAGCAAATTTAATGGGCAACGCTGTCTCTAGAACCAGCATTGGAATGCCAGGTTTGGCCAAGGGCACTGCGACCTTCAAACCATCAGCGGTGTGGGTGTCAATCATGATGTGATTGTCTGCAAACACAGCTTGAATGGTTTTGAGGCGATCGGCGTGCGTGCTCTTGCCGCTGACAAAACCATACTTGGTGGCCGCTTCTGCAAACAGAGGATCGCCTCCAAGGTCAAACTTGCCTTGCTGATTGAGCTGGTCGTAGAAAAGATTTTTGGTTCGGGCCGCATCGCGTTGCAGCAAATCAAAGACAAAACGCTCAAAGTTACTGGCCTTAGAGATGTCCATGGAGGGACTAGAGGTTTCGTGCGTATCGGCTGTGCCACGAACACGGTAAATGCCGGTTCTGAAAAACTCGTCCAAGACGTCGTTTTCGTTGGTGGCCACAACCAATTGGTCAATGGGCAGTCCCATCATGCGTGCGACATGACCAGCACACACATTGCCAAAGTTGCCACTTGGAACGCTGAAGCTGACTTTTTGAGAATTGGTTTCAGTGGCTTGGAAGTAACCCGCAAAGTAGTACACCACCTGCGCCAACAATCGCGCCCAATTGATGGAATTGACCGTGCCAATTTTGTATTTGCGCTTGAACTCTAAATCGTTGCTGACGGCTTTGACAATGTCTTGGCAATCGTCAAACACCCCTTCAATGGCAATGTTGTGAATGTTTTCGTCCAGCAAGCTGAACATTTGTGCCTGCTGAAAAGGGCTCATGCGACCCAGCGGGCTGGTCATGAAAACACGAACCCCTTTTTTGCCGCGCATGGCGTACTCGGCTGCGCTGCCTGTGTCGCCAGAGGTTGCGCCAAAGATGTTCAACTCTGCATTGCGTCTTGCCAATTCGTATTCAAACAAATTACCGAGCAACTGCATGGCCATGTCTTTGAAGGCCAAAGTGGGGCCATTGGACAGCGCTTCCAAACTGACCTGAGCGCCAGCAAGCGCTTGGGTCTTGAGGGTCTTCAGGGGCACAATTTGGGGGGTGCCAAAAGTGGCTTCTGTGTAAGTCTTTTGGCACAAGGCGCGAAGGTCATCGGCTGGAATGTCGTCAATGTACAAGGACAACACTTCAAAAGCCAATGCTGCATAGCCCTGGGTCTGCCAAACTTGTCGCAAGTTTGTGAGCGCCTCTGGCGTAATTTGCGGATAGCTCTCTGGCAAATAAAGACCGCCATCGGGCGCCAGGCCTTCTAGCAAAATTTCACAAAAACGTTTGCGATCGGCATGACCGCGAGTTGACAAGTAGCGCATCAGTTCAACTCTTCCTTGCGAATTTTTGTAATAGGCGCCATCACAGTGGGCAATGCTTGCATTTGCGCCAACACGGCATTCATCTTGCCTTCCACGGTATCGTGCGTGAGGATGATGACGTCCGTTTGATTCTCACCCGCTTGGCTCACTTGATCGGCTTCACGTTGCAGTACTGCGTCGATGCTGATGTTGGCTTCGGCCAACAAGCCTGTGAGCTTGGCCAATACGCCTGCCTCATCGGCCACGCGCAAGCGCAGGTAGTAACTGGTGACAACTTCAGACATGGGCAATATCTTCAAATTGCTCATGGCATTGGGCTGGAAGGCCAAATGCGGCACGCGGTTGAGCGGATCTGCCGTGTGCAAACGCGTGATGTCAACCAGGTCGGCAATGACGGCGCTGGCCGTAGGCTCTGAGCCCGCGCCTTTGCCGTAATAAAGTGTGGTGCCCACAGCATCGCCCTGCACCATCACGGCATTCATGGCGCCTTCAACGTTGGCAATTAAACGCGACGTAGGAACCAAGCTGGGGTGCACGCGCAGTTCAATGCCAGCATTCGTGCGCTTGGTAATGCCCAACAACTTGATGCGATAACCCAATTGTTCGGCGTACTTGATGTCGGCCGCGCCCAATTTGGTAATGCCCTCTGTGTAGGCTTTGTCAAACTGAACAGGAATGCCAAAAGCCAAAGCACTAATGAGTGTGGCTTTGTGAGCAGCGTCCACACCTTCGATGTCGAATGTAGGGTCTGCTTCTGCATAGCCCAAACGTTGTGCCTCTTTGAGCACCACCTCAAAGTCCAAACCTTTTTCACGCATCTCTGACAAGATGAAATTGGTGGTGCCATTGATGATGCCCGCCACCCACTGAATGCTGTTGGCTGTGAGGCCTTCGCGCAATGCTTTGATGATGGGAATGCCACCCGCCACTGCAGCTTCAAACGCCACCATCACACCTTTGGCATGTGCTGCTGCAAAAATTTCGGTACCGTGTACGGCCAACAAAGCTTTGTTGGCCGTGACAACGTGCTTACCTGCTGCAATGGCCTCTAGCACCAGTGCTTTGGCGATGCCATAACCACCGATGAGTTCGACCACGATGTCGATGTCGGGGTTGGCAATGACCTGCCGTGCATCGTTCACAACTTTGACTGAATCGCCACACAAGGCTTGAGCTTTGGCAACATCTAAATCTGCCACCATGGCGATTTCAATGCCGCGACCTGCACGACGTTTGATTTCTTCTTGATTGCGCCTCAACACATTGAATGTGCCGCTGCCCACGGTGCCCATGCCCAAAAGGCCAACTTGAATCGGTTTCATTTTTTCTCTCTTAGACCGCTGTACCAAAACGCTGACGCGCTTTTTCTAAAAACTTTGCCATGCGTTCGATGGCTTCACGCAAATCATCGACATGTGGCAAGAACACAATTCGGAAATGGTCGGGCGATGGCCAGTTGAAACCGGTTCCTTGCACCAACATCACTTTGGTTTCTTGCAACATTTCCAAGAAGAATTGCTGGTCGTCTTGGATGGGATAAATTTGGGGATCGAGCTTGGGAAACATGTAAAGCGCAGCAGAAGGCTTGACGCAAGACACACCCGGTATGGCATTGATCAACTCGTAAGCCAAGTCTCTTTGCTTGCGCAAACGGCCGCCGGGATTGACCAACTCATTGATGCTTTGGTGTCCGCCCAATGCCGTTTGAATGGCCCACTGCCCGGGCACATTGGCACACAGGCGCATGTTGGACAACATGTTCAAACCTTCAATGTAATCTTTGGCAGGACGCTTATCGCCTGTGAGAAACATCCAACCCGCGCGATAGCCACAGGATCGGTAGCTTTTGGACAAAGAATTGAAAGTGATGGTGAGCACATCTTGACTGAGGCTGGCAATGGGCGTGTGCTTCACACCATCGTACAAAACTTTGTCGTACACCTCATCGGCAAAAATCACCAAGCCATGCTCGCGGGCAATGTCCACAATGCTCTGCAGCGTTGCATCGGAGTACAAAGCACCCGTAGGATTGTTGGGGTTGATGACCACAATGCCTTTGGTCTTGGGTGTGATCTTGGCGCGGATATCGTCGATGTCGGGCATCCACCCCTTGGACTCATCGCACATGTAGTGAACAGGTGTGCCGCCCGACAAACTGGCAGCCGCAGTCCACAGCGGATAGTCGGGGGCTGGCAACAACAACTCATCGCCGTTGTCGAGCAAGGCATTGGTGGCCATCACAATCAACTCGCTGGCACCATTGCCCAGATAAATGTCATCGAGCGTGACGCCTTTGATGCCCTGCTTTTGGGTTTCGTGCATCACGGCTTTGCGCGCGCCAAAAATACCTTTGCTATCCGAATAACCCGCAGAATTGGGCAGGTTGCGAATCATGTCTTGCTGGATTTCTTCAGGCGCATCAAAACCAAAAACGGCCAAGTTGCCAATGTTCAGCTTGATGATCTTGTGGCCCTCTTCTTCCATTTGTCGGGCGCGGTCCATGATAGGTCCACGAATGTCATAACAAACGTTGGCAAGCTTGGCTGATTTCTGGATAGTTTTCAAAATCCCTCCGAGGGGTGTTGTCGCTGGGGAAAACCTATAATTTGACCACAGAACTGGCCCTTTTTAAGAAACAACTCCACATGAAACTCCATCCCGACGCTAGCAACGCGTATTCCATCCAGAGCTACAGCGAAGAGGGTGTGGTGGTCAACGGCAAACTGCAGACGGGCCCCATGATCTTGTGCGCCATCAAAGGGCCCCAAGCTTGGTCGGCATCGCGCTTCAGTGAATTGTCTCAAGCCTGTTTTGATGAAATTTTGAACTTCAAACCTGAATTGGTCATTTTTGGGAGTGGTCAACGCCTGCGTTTCCCTGCGCCCCGGGTGTTACAAGGCTTGATCAAACAAGGAATTGGCGTAGAAACCATGGACAGCGGCGCGGCCTGCCGTACTTTCAACGTTTTGGCAGGCGAAGGAAGGCACGTGGTTTTGGCCCTGCTGCCTCTGGGAGAGGCCTGAATTGCGAGTTTTGCGCAATTTTACAAATACCCCTTTGGTTTCAGGATAAAATACCAGATTCCCGTCCGGTGATGTTGCCCCTCAGCACCTGATCGGTTATGCGGTTCATTCCTGTCACGTGAGATTAGTTCTATGGCGATCGTTGTTAACAAACCCCTTCCCGAATTTGAAGCAAACGCAACGGGCGGCCTGAAGGTTTCAAACACATCTCACAACGGCAAAATCATGATTTTGTACTTCTACCCGAAGGACAACACGCCTGGTTGCACCACCGAGGCCATGCAGTTTCGCGACAAATTCAAAGACTTTACCAAGGCAGGTGCTACCGTGTTTGGTGTCTCCCGCGACAACATGAAGTCGCACGATGACTTCAAAGCCAAATTGGAACTCCCATTTGAACTCATTGCCGACACAGAAGAAAAAATGTGTCACATGTTTGGCGTGGTCAAAAACAAGATCATGTACGGAAAAAAAGTCAAAGGCATCGAGCGCAGCACCTTCTTGATCGGCCCAGACGGTTTGGTTAAGGAAGAATGGCGTGGCTTGAAGGTGCCAGGCCACGTGGAAGATGTTCTGAAAGCCGTTAAGGCCCTTAAAAAAGCCGCATAATGGCGACATGCCGCTGAAAATACAGCCCCATTCAGATACTCCCCTAAAGCAAAGCCGCCTTGGTCTCCAGGCGGCTTTTTCTTTGCGCATTTGATTTTCAACATTTCAACAGAGGCCACGATTCATGCCATTGCCACCTGCACCGACCCAGCGCGCTTCATTGCTGTCTGCTCAAGCCATTGCCAACGCTGAAAAAGCAGCCATTGCACCAGCCCCCTCACTGCGTGAAAGCGTGGCCAAAAAAACAAACAGCAAAAAATCAACACCTGAAGCACTTGAAGTCGTCAAGCCCGCCGTCAAACAAGTTACTGCACCCACTTCAGCACCCGCCCCTAAGAAAGCCAAATCAGCCAAAAAGAACAACGGCCCCACCAAGCTGTTTGTGTTGGACACCAATGTGCTGATGCACGACCCCATGTGCCTCTTTCAATTTGAAGAGCATGACGTCTACCTGCCTATGATTGTTCTGGAAGAACTCGACAGTCATAAGAAAGGCATGACGGAAGTTGCGCGCAATGCCCGTCAAACCAGCCGATCTCTAGATGCACTTGCCGCTGCGCCCGACTCGGACATGAAGCAAGGCTTACCGCTGAGCACCACCGGGCACATTGAGGCTGGTGGCAAATTGTTCTTTCAAACCCAAATCATGGATGTCAGCCTGCCCATGAGCTTGCCTCAGGGCAAAGCCGACAACCAAATTTTGGGGGTTGTGCAGGCATTGGGCAAATTGCACGCGCCGCGCGAAGTTGTGCTGGTGTCCAAAGACATCAACATGCGGGTCAAAGCGCGCGCATTGGGACTGGCCGCAGAGGACTACCAAAATGACAAGGTCTTAGAAGACGGCGACCTTTTGTACTCAGGTGCTTTGGCCCTGCCCCATGACTTTTGGAACCAACACGGCAAGGCCATCGAGAGCTGGCAACAAGGCAGCCACACCTTTTACAGGTTCAGTGGACCTTTGGTGCCAAGCTTTCTCATCAATCAGTTTGTCTATCTGGAAGCGCCAGGCGAACCTAGCCTGTACGCCCGCGTCACAGAAATTCGCGGCAAAACAGCCGTCTTGAAAACACTCAAGGATTTTGGCCATGCCAAAAATGCCATCTGGGGTGTGACCACCAGAAACCGTGAGCAAAACTTTGCCATGAACATGCTAACCGACCCCGACGTTGACTTTGTCACTTTGGCAGGTACGGCAGGTACCGGTAAAACGCTGATGGCTTTGGCTGCAGGCCTCACGCAAGTCTTAGACGATCGCCGCTACACAGAAATCATCATGACACGTGCAACCGTTAGCGTTGGTGAGGACATTGGTTTTTTGCCAGGCACTGAAGAAGAAAAAATGGGTCCCTGGATGGGCGCCTTAGACGACAACTTGGAGTTTTTGGCCAAAGGCGACGGCGGCAATGCTGGTGAATGGGGACGCGCAGCCACCAACGAGTTGATCAGGAGCCGCATCAAAATCAAGAGCATGAATTTCATGCGCGGCCGTACCTTCTTGAACAAATACGTGATCATCGACGAGGCGCAAAACTTAACGCCCAAACAGATGAAGACTTTGATCACGCGCGCAGGCCCCGGAACCAAAATCATTTGCATGGGCAACTTGGCCCAAATTGACACGCCCTACCTCACCGAAGGCTCTTCGGGCCTAACCTATGCGGTAGACCGATTCAAGGGATGGGCACATGGTGGTCACATCACCTTGGCACGCGGCGAACGTTCACGACTGGCCGACTTTGCCAGTGAAGTGCTTTAAAGCTTGAAATCAATAGTCGCCACTGTCGCCACTTGAAGCCAAGCTTTCAAAGCGCGTGAGGGGTTTCAAGAAGGTTAACTTCACGGCACCTGTGGGGCCGTTACGTTGCTTGCCAATGATGATTTCGGCTACACCAGGCTCTTTGGAGTCTTTGTTGTAGTAATCGTCTCGGTAAATGAACATGATGATGTCGGCATCTTGCTCGATGGCGCCTGATTCGCGCAAGTCACTCATCATGGGGCGCTTGTCGGTTCTTTGCTCGACGCCGCGATTGAGTTGCGACAAAGCAATGACAGGACACTGGAGTTCTTTGGCCAACATCTTGAGGCCACGAGAAATTTCGCCAAGTTCTGTGGCACGGTTGTCGCCATCGCCGCCAGAAGATCCGCTCATCAGCTGCAAGTAGTCGACCACAATCAAACCCAGCTTGCCGCATTTGCGCGCTAAGCGCCTCGCATTGGCACGCAGTTCACTTGGCGTTAAACCAGGCGTCTCATCAATGTGCAATGACACCGTTCGCAAACGCTCAATGGCATCGGTCAAACGTGGCCATTCTTCATCGGTCAGCTTGCCGGTGCGCAAGTGACCTTGGTCAATGCGGCCAATGGAGCCCACCACACGAACCGCCAATTGGGCAGCACCCATCTCCATCGAGAACACAGCAACAGGCAAGCCTTCGTTCAAGGCCACATGCTCTGCAATGTTGATGGCGAAGGCGGTTTTGCCCATGGAGGGTCGAGCGGCCAACACCACCAAATCACCCGCTTGCAAACCCGACGTCATGCGGTCTAAGTCGTAGAAACCGGTTGGCACACCTGTGATGTCGTTGGGGTTGTCGGCCATTTCCTGGACACGGTCCATCAGATCGACCACCAGCGTGTCCATCGACTGAAAGCCCTGCTTCATGCGCGAGCCTTCCTCGCCAATGTTGAAGATTTTTTGCTCGGCCTCGTCTAAGATTTTTTCGACGGCTCTGCCCTGTGGGCTGAAGGCGTTGGTGGCAATTTCATCGCTGGCTGTGACCAATTTGCGCAGGATAGAACGCTCTCGCACAATTTCCGCATAACGGCGAATGTTGCTAGAGCTGGGCACATATTGCGCCAAGGAATTGAGGTAGCCCAGCCCCCCCATGCCCTCAGCTTTGCCCTGATTTTGCAATTGTTCAAACACCGTGATCACGTCTGCAGGTTTGGAACCATTGATCAGGATTGAGATGGCTGAGAAGATCAGCTTGTGCTCGTGACGGTAAAAGTCGTTGTCGGTGAGTAAATCGCCCATGCGATCCCAGGCACTGTTGTCGAGCAACAAGCCACCCAGCACACTGGACTCTGCTTCAATGGAGTGAGGCGGAACACGCAACTGCGCAATTTGCTGATCTTGGCTGACGGCAGTAAATCCGAGTTCAGATTCTGAGTGTGACTGTGGAGAGAAAAGTGCTGACATGGACGTTCTAAATTGAATGCTCGATCTTACGCACGGATCGGCATTTGGTCATGGGACAAGCCTGTGGATAAGTCGTTGGTAAGTACAGAAAGTCTTGTGTATAAATAAGATAGCCTGACAGAAACAAAAAAGCCGCCAGTCTTGCGACGGGCGGCTTTTGAAATGGCTTAAAAATTAAGCTGTTTCGCCGTAAACAGAAACAGTGACTTCGACCACCACGTCTGTGTGCAATGCCACAGCAACAGTTGATTCGCTCACAGTTTTGATAGGGCCGTTAGGCATGCGGATTTGAGCCTTGGACAAGCCGTAGCCAGATTTGTTCAACTCTTCAGCGATGTCGTGGTTGGTAACGGAACCGAACAAACGGCCATCAACGCCAGCTTTCTGAGTGATCTTGACCACTGCGCCAGCCAATTTTTCGCCTTGGGCTTGTGCTTCAGCCAATTTGGCTGCTGCTGCTTTTTCGAGTTCGGCACGGCGTGCTTCGAACTCAGCTTTGTTGGCTTCAGTGGCGCGACGTGCACGACCGCTGGGGATCAAGAAGTTGCGAGCGTAACCGTCTTTAACTTTAACGATTTCACCCAAATTGCCAAGGTTCACAACCTTATCGAGCAGAATAATTTGCATGGTTGTTCTCCTTAAACTTTGTGCTGGTCGCTGTAAGGCAACATGGCCAAGAAGCGAGCGCGCTTGATGGCAGTGTTCAATTGGCGCTGATAAATAGCGCGTGTGCCTGTCAAACGTGCAGGGATGATTTTGCCGTTTTCGGCAATGAAGTCGCGCAATGTGTCGACGTCTTTGTAATCAATCTCTTCCACGCCTGTGACTGTGAAGCGGCAGAAACGCTTGCGCTTGAACAGCAATGACTGGGTGTTGCGCTTAGGGCGCTTGTCTTTGTTAAATTTTTTGAAAGTGGCCATGGGGCCTCCTGAAAATTAAAGTGTCTTGAATTCTTGAATGTGCAGAATTACATTTTTTCCGTTTTTGGGTGTCGCCAAAAAACCGCTGAATTTCCAAACGCTGCCAATTGGCTGGGTTTGAATTCTCTCTGCAACCGATCCAATGGCAACAGCTTTGACTGTGGCATTGACCTGTCTGAGAGTTCCCGCTTCTTGCATGCTAGAGCTGTGCTCTAGAACCAAGTCGATGACTGGTAATCCAGCCGGCGTGTATCGAATTGCTTTTTGCTCTGCGATACCAGCGGTTAATTCAAGGTGGTTTTGTTCGGTCACTCCCGCAAACAAATGTAATTAGCCTGCAAACTCGGCTTGTTGGGCTTTACGAGCTTCTTCGCGCTCGACTTGTTTCATCATGGAAGATGGGCCTGTTTCGGCTTTCTTCTTGAGAACAGTCATGTGACGCAAAACGGCATCGTTGAACTTGAAGGCGTGTTCGAGTTCGGCCATCACAGCCTGATCAGCTTCAATGTTCACGCACAAGTAATGGGCTTTGCCCAGCTTGTTAATTTGGTAGGCCAACTGGCGGCGACCCCAGTCTTCGACACGGTGAATCTTGCCACCGCCGGCAACGATCATGCCTTTGTAACGCTCCAGCATGGCTGGAACTTGTTCGCTCTGATCCGGATGGATCAGCAAAATGATTTCGTAATGACGCATTGAGACTCCTTTGGGTTTTTACCTTTGAAGGTATTGAAAAAAAGCTACCCCCAGCGTCGGACGGGGTGCAGCAAGGTCAGCCCGAGATTATAGCCCAGGAATTAGAGGCCCGGAAAGGGGTTCTCAGGCGCAAGCACAGGGGGATCGGCTGGCGTGGGTCTTTGGGGCCATACCCAACTGCCGAGCCAAATGGCCAGAAATCCAACTGGAACCCCCAAAATACCAGCAGAAATAGGTTGAATACCGCCAATCATGCCGCCTGTAGCGTCCAATCCAAAAGCCAGCCTGAAAGAAGACGCGTTCAACACCATGTAGGCCAAAGTGACCCCTAAACCAGACAACATGCCCAAAACAACGGCTTGACGACTGGCACGTTTCCAAAATATGCCCAGGACCATGCCTGGGAAAAACGCAGAAGCGGCCAAGGAAAAAGAGGCCGACACCAAGGCCAAAATTTCTGCGGGCTTCCAAGCCGCCACCAAAGCTGCGCACATTGCAACCGCCAGCAGCGCAAATTTAGAAAGAATCACCCTGCCCTCAGCCGTTTCAACACCATTTTTGTTGCCCAAGCGCATGTCGTGAACAAAAGCGTTGCTGATGGTCAAAAGCAAACCATCGGCCGTCGACAGCGCTGCAGCAAATCCGCCCGCCGCAACGAGGCCAGAAATGACATAAGGCAAACCTGCCAATTCGGGGCTGGCCAGCATCACCATGTCGGCTCCCAACTTCAATTCGCCAAACTGCAAAATACCGTCTAAATTGATGTCTGAAACTTCGACCAAGGCGCTGTCAACGCGCGACCATTGCGCCAGCCATGACGGAAGATCGGCAAACTGACTTCCCACCAGATTGTTCATGACCTCAAATTTCACGAGAACAGCCAAAGCGGGCGCACTTAAATACAAGATGGCAATGAACAGCAAAGACCAGGCCACCGACAGCCGGGCTTCTGATTCATTGGGCACGGTATAAAACCGCGTCAGCAAATGGGGCAAGCCCGCAGTGCCCGCCATCAAGCAAAAAATCAGGGCCACAAAATTGAGCCTAGATTGATTGAACAGGGCTTGTTCCTCGGCGGTGCCTTGGGGGTCCCCTTGAAACGCGGTGCCGTGCGCTGGCATGCCGCCTAGCGGTTTTGCGCGTTCATAGTTTTCTATCATGGCGCGTTGCCAGATCTCTTTGGCCGCCAATTCATTTTTTGGCAAGGCTTGCAATTCACGGCGGGCCTTGGCGATCAATGAGAAGTCTGCGTTTTGCGACTTTAAATCTCTCACTTTTTGATCGAGTTTGAATCGCTCTTCTTGCAGCGACACACCGACGTTGACCAGCTTTTGTTTGTAGGCGTCTGCCCGACGCAGAAATTCTTGACGAACCTCCAACTCGGCTGGGTCTGAAATTAGCTGTTGCTCTAAGACTGAAATTTTAGAAAGCTGCGCGCTATAGGCAATGGGCGCCCACGGTGTACCCAATTGCTTGTAGGCCAACCAAGAAACAGGGAGCAAAAATGCCAACAACAAAATGATGTACTGCGCCACTTGCGTCCATGTGATGGCGCGCATGCCCCCCAAAAACGAACACAACAGCACGCCACCCAGGCCCAGCAAAATGCCAATTTCAAACTGAACGCCCGTAAGGCGAGATGCGATCAAGCCAATGCCGTAAATTTGCGCCACCACATAAGTGAACGAGCACAGAATGGCCGACCAAGCCGCCAACAAACGAGGCCAGCGACCGCCATAACGCTGACTGAAGAAATCGGGCAAGGTGTACAAGTTCATGGCCCGCAAGTGCGGTGCAATCAACAACGCAACCAAGCAAAAACCACCCGTCCAGCCCATGACGTAAGCCAAACCACCGGCTTGACCACCACTGCCCGAAAAACCTTGCAAATACAAAGCGCCCGCCAAGCTAATGAACGAGGCGGCGCTCATCCAATCTGCTGCAGTGGCCATGCCGTTGTAAAAAGCAGGAATGCGGCGACCAGCGACGTAATACTCGTCTGCGTTGGTGGTGCGCCCTGCCACACCAATCAGCGCATAGAGCATGACGGTAGAAAACAAAAAGATGGGGCCAATCAAATTACGAGACAGTCCCTCATGCTCAGCCCACCCCATCAGCGCAATCAAACTGAAAAGCACCACCACAAAGACCAAAACATTGCGGTGCAAACGCCTCTTGTAAGAGGCGTATTTTTGCTGAAATGGGGTTTGAGAACTCAATCGAGTTTTCCGAGCTGCGTCCAAGTCTCTACAACAGTGTCTGGATTCAAAGAGATTGAACTGATGCCCTGCGCCATTAACCACTTGGCAAAGTCAGGATGGTCGCTGGGACCCTGACCACAGATACCGACATATTTGCCTTGGCTGAGACATGCTTTGATTGCTTGCGCAATCAAAGTTTGAACGGCCAAATCACGCTCGTCGAAATCAAGTGCCAACAACTCTAAACCTGAGTCACGATCGAGGCCCAATGTCAGTTGCGTTAAGTCGTTGGAGCCAATCGAGAAGCCATCGAAATACTCAAGGAATTTGTCAGCCAAGATGGCGTTGCTAGGAACTTCACACATCATGATAATTTTCAAATCATCTTGACCGCGCTTCAAGCCGTGCTTGGCCAACAATTGCGTGACGCGATCGGCTTGGCCCAAAGTACGCACAAAGGGCACCATGACCTGCACATTGGTCAGGCCCATGTCGCCGCGCACGCGCTTGATGGCTTCGCACTCCATGGCAAAAGCTTCACCAAAATCTTCACTGATGTAGCGCGCTGCGCCACGGAAGCCCAACATGGGGTTTTCTTCTTCTGGCTCGTAACGGCTGCCACCAATGAGTTTGCGGTACTCGTTGCTTTTGAAATCGGACAATCGAACAATGACAGGCTTGGGCCAAAAAGCGGCTGCAATGCTGGCCACGCCTTCGGTCACTTTGTCGATGTAAAACGCTTTGGGCGAAGCGTGACCGCGGGCCACAGACTCGACTGCTTTTTTCAGATCGGCATCGATGTTGGGGTAATCCAAAATGGCTTTGGGATGCACGCCAATGTTGTTGTTGATGATGAACTCCAAGCGCGCCAAGCCGACGCCTTGGTTTGGCAATTGCGCAAAGTCAAATGCCAGCTGTGGATTGCCCACATTCATCATGATTTTGGTAGCAATCTCTGGCATGGTGCCGCGCGTCACTTCGGTTACTTCGGTCTCTAACAAACCGTCATAGATGTGGCCTGTGTCGCCTTCTGCACAACTGACGGTGACCAAGGTGCCATCCTTCAATTGTGAAGTTGCGTTGCCGCATCCCACTACAGCAGGAATGCCCAATTCACGGGCAATGATGGCGGCGTGACAGGTGCGGCCCCCGCGATTGGTCACAATGGCACTGGCCCGCTTCATCACGGGCTCCCAGTTGGGGTCGGTCATGTCGGTGACCAGCACATCGCCGGCTTGAACTTGGTCCATTTCAGCAATGCTGTGCACCAACCGAACGGGGCCTGTGCCAATCTTTTGACCAATGGCACGCCCCTCGGCCAATACGGTGCCTTTGCCTTTGAGTTTGTAGCGCAGCTCGGCGGTCCCTTTGGACTGACTCTTGACTGTCTCGGGCCGGGCTTGCAAGATGTACAGCAAGCCATCGGTGCCATCCTTGCCCCATTCAATGTCCATGGGGCGGCCATAATGCTTTTCAATCACCATGGCGTATTGCGCCAACTGCGTAATGTCTGCGTCGCTCAGTGAATAACGGTTACGCAACTCCATGCCCACTTCTACCGTTTTGACCAACTTGCCAGATGCCGCTTTTTCTTCGGGTGTTGAAAACACCATCTGGATCAATTTAGAGCCAAGGTTGCGTCGAATGACGGCGTTTTTGCCTGCAGCCAACATCGGCTTGTGAACATAAAACTCGTCGGGATTGACAGCACCCTGCACCACCGTCTCGCCCAAGCCATAGCTAGAGGTAATGAACACCACATCTTCAAAACCCGTTTCGGTGTCAATGGTGAACATCACGCCCGCAGCGCCCAAATCGGAGCGCACCATGCGCTGAACACCGGCCGACAAGGCCACGTCTGCATGCGCAAAACCTTTGTGAACCCGGTAACTGATGGCGCGGTCGTTGTACAGAGACGCAAACACCTCTTTCATTTTGTGCAGCACGTCTTCGATGCCCACCACGTTAAGGAATGTTTCTTGTTGCCCGGCAAACGATGCATCTGGCAGGTCTTCTGCTGTGGCGGAAGAACGAACCGCAAATGAAGCTTGTGCATTGCCTGCACTCAAGACAGCAAATTGCGCACGAATGGCTTTTTCCAAATCTGCAGGAAATGGCTGGGCTTCGACCATGGTTCTGATTTCTAAGCCCACGCTGGCCAAAGCACGGACGTCCTCAACATCCAGGGCATCCAATTTTTGGTTGATGCGATCGACCAAGCCGTCGTGCTTCAAAAATGCGCGAAAGGCATAAGCGGTGGTAGCGAAGCCTGTTGGCACGCGAACACCATTGGGCAGTTGAGAAATCATCTCGCCCAAGCTGGCGTTTTTGCCGCCGACCGACTCGACGTCGTCCATTCGAAGTTGTTCAAAGGGAACGACCAAAGCGTCCTTTGCAAAAAGGTTAGACATAAAAGCTCCAAAGTTAAAAACGGGTCGTGCGGCCCGAACCAACGCTCAGAGTCTTGCTTGTTTTTAGATTTGACTCTTGAGTGCCAGCAGGCGGTAGATAATGAGTGTGATTTTAGGACCCAAACCCTTTCGCCAACCTTAGAATTTCAACAATGCCACATCGAACCGTTTTTTTCATCTCAGACGGCACCGGAATTACGGCCGAAACCTTTGGCAATGCCATCCTGGCTCAATTTGAGATGAAAACAAGGCACATTCGGCTGCCTTTTGTCGACAGCGCCGACAAGGCGCACCAGGCCGTCAGGCAAATCAATCACACCGCTGAAGTCGAAAACATCAAACCCATTGTGTTCACCACGCTGGTCAACATGGAGGTTTTGGAGGTTATTCGTGCGGGTTGTAAAGGCATGTTGCTAGACATGTTTGGCACCTTCGTGAACCCCCTAGAGCAAGAGCTGGGCTTGAAGTCACACCACCGCGTGGGGCGCTTCTCCGATGTGAGCAAAAGCAAGGAATACCACGACCGGATTGAAGCCATCAACTTCTCTTTGGCCCATGACGACGGTCAGTCCAACCGCGATCTTGAGTCGGCCGAGGTTATTTTGGTGGGGGTCAGCCGAAGTGGCAAAACACCCACCAGCCTTTACTTGGCCATGCAACACGGCCTGAAGGCGGCCAACTACCCGCTCATTCCTGAAGATTTTGATCGCAAGCAACTGCCACCGGCTTTGGTGCCCCATCGCAAGAAGATTTTTGGTCTAACGATTCACCCCGAACGCTTGTCTGAGATTCGAAGCGAACGCCGTCCCAACTCCAAATATGCCAGCTTGGACAACTGCCGGCACGAAGTGGCTGAGGCAGAATCGATGATGCGTCGATCGGGTATTCGGTGGCTGTCTACCACCACCAAATCGATTGAAGAAATAGCCACCACCATCTTGCAAGAAATCAAGCCTGAGCGCTTAATTTACTGACGCAAAGTGGCTGCTATTTTTTCTGCGTAAGACTGCGCCAAGACGGGGTCTTGGGCTTCCACCATCACGCGAACCAGTGGCTCGGTGCCACTGGCGCGAATTAACACACGGCCCGTGTCGGCAAGCTGCAATTCGACTTCTTGAATGGCACTGGCCAGTTGTGGGTTGTCTTGCCACTTTTGGTCTTTGGCAATTCGAACATTGATCAGTACTTGTGGAAACAACTGTACCTCTGACAGCAATTGGGCCATGGTCTGACCCGTGGCCACGCAAGCCTGCAAAACTTGCAAAGCACTGATGAGGCCGTCGCCAGTGGTGTGCTTGTCTAGGGCGAGCAAGTGGCCAGAGCCCTCGCCCCCCAGAAGCCAAGCGTTTTCTTGCAAAGCTTCTAAAACATAACGATCGCCCACTTTGCTGCGAATGAACGCAACGCCTTTGCGCTTCAGGGCCACTTCAACGGCCATGTTGGTCATGAGGGTACCTACCACTCCGGGCACCACTTCATCGCGCGCAATGCGATCGCTGACCATCAAGTAGAGCAATTCATCGCCGTTGTACAAACGGCCAGAGCTGTCGACCACTTGCAGTCGGTCGGCATCTCCGTCTAGGGCAATGCCGTAGTCGGCCTTGTGCAATTTGACTGCTTCAACCAATGCCTCTGGATGAGTGGCACCAACACCCTTGTTGATGTTCAAACCATCGGGGGAGCAACCAATGGCCACAACATCGGCGCCCAGTTCATGAAAGACTTTGGGGGCAATTTGATAGGCTGCGCCATGGGCTGCGTCAACCACAATTTTCATCCCCTTTAAAGTGAAGTCATTGCTGAAAGTGCTTTTGCAAAATTCAATGTAGCGGCCTGCCGCATCGTCGAGGCGTTTGGCTTTACCAAGTTCGGCGGATGAGGCCCATACCGGTGCTTCATCGACCATGCTTTCTACCGCCGTCTCCCATTCGTCAGATAGCTTGGTGCCCTTGGCACTGAAAAACTTGATGCCGTTGTCCTCGTAAGGGTTGTGACTGGCGCTGATCACTACACCCAAAGATGCGCGCTGTGCACGGGTAAGGTAAGCCACCGCAGGTGTGGGCACCGGGCCAAGCAACACAACATCGACGCCGGCCGAGTTGAAACCCGACTCGAGGGCACTTTCTAGCATGTAACCTGAAATGCGGGTGTCTTTGCCAATTAACACCACCGGATGCTTTTCGGATAGACGCAAAACGCGGCCCACAGCGTGCGCCAAGCGCATGACAAAATCAGGGGTAATGGGTGCCTGCCCAACTGTGCCGCGAATGCCGTCTGTCCCGAAATATCTTCTAGTCATGTTTTTCTTTGTGGAGGGTTGGCGCCTTTTGCGCTCTCAATGCCTCATTTTAGGGCTTTGCGGCTTGCCAAAAACGCAAAGCCTGCACGGTCTCTTGCACATCATGAACCCGCACCAGAGAGGCGCCGTTTTGAACCGACATGAGCGCTGCAGCCACACTGGCACCAACGCGCTGGTGAGGCTCTGGCACAAGGCCCTTGACGGCAGTCAATTTACCCAAGGAACCTTTGCGAGACCACCCTGCCAAGATTGGACACTGTAGCGCCAATAGTTCTTGCTGGTGTTTGAGCAAGCTCAAATTTTGCTCAACGGTCTTGCCAAATCCAATGCCAGGGTCAAGCACCACGCGGTCTTTGGAAACCCCAGCCGCATTCAAGGCCAACAAGCGCTCTGACAAAAATTCTTTGACCAGCGCAAGCGCATCGCCCTGCATCGGTAGCTCAAACATGGTCTGCGGCTCGCGGTGCATGTGCATCAGGCAAACACCACATTGGGCATGCTGCGCAAGCACCGCCACGGCACCTGGCTGACGCAAAGCCCAAATGTCATTGACGATGTCTACCCCCAAATCTAAGACCACCTTCATCACTTCAGGCTTTGCGGTGTCGACAGAGATGGGCACATTCCAAGCGAGGGCTTGTTTTAAGAAGGGCAAGATGCGGCTTAACTCCTCCTGCACACTGACGGCTTGCGCGCCAGGTCTAGAAGACTCACCCCCAATGTCCAAAATATCGGCACCCTGCTGAAGTGCTTTTTCAGCATGCGCCAGTGATTGACTCAAATTGGCCAGTTGCCCCCCATCAGAAAACGAATCGGGGGTTAAATTCACAATGGCCATTACTTTGGGCTGAGCCAGGTCAATTTTGAACCTGCTGGTTTGCCAAACTTTAGAAGACATGTTGCGCAATGCCCCTTCAAAATAACAACGGGGCCGAAGCCCCGTAGAAGATCAAATCTGATCAGGCCGCGTTGGGCTCTGGATCTGTTTTGACAGCAGGCGTGCCGCCCGCATCGTCATTGCCAGAAGGTGGAATGCGAGGCGTCCAGTCTTTGGGGGCTGTAGGCTCGCGGCCAGCCATGATGTCGTCGAGCTGCGTGACATCAATGGTTTCCCACTCGAGCAAGGCCTTGGCCATGGCATGCATCTTGTCGCTGTTTTCTTCAATCAGGCGACGCGCCAAGTTGTATTGCTCGTCAATGATGCGGCGAACTTCAGAATCAACCTTTTGCATGGTTGACTCAGACATGTTGGTGGTTTTGGTCACCGAGCGACCCAAGAACACTTCGCCTTCGTTTTCGGCGTAGACCATGGGGCCCAAGGCTGTGGTCATGCCGTAACGCATGACCATGTCGCGCGCAATTTGGGTGGCACGTTCAAAGTCATTGCTAGCACCCGTGGTCATTTGTTTCATGAACACTTCTTCGGCAATACGGCCACCAAACAACATGCTGATTTGGTTCAACATATATTCGCTGTCGTAGCTGTAACGGTCTTTTTCGGGCAGGCTCATGGTGACACCCAAGGCACGGCCGCGAGGAATGATGGTGACCTTGTGCACAGGATCGCACTTGGGCAACAGCTTGCCAATGAGGGCGTGGCCCGACTCGTGATAAGCCGTGTTGCGACGCTCTTCTTCGGGCATGACCATGCTCTTGCGCTCGGGGCCCATCAGAATTTTGTCTTTGGCTTTTTCGAAGTCTTGCATTTCCACAACGCGGGCGTTGCGGCGCGCAGCCATCAAAGCAGCTTCGTTGCACAGGTTGGCCAAATCGGCGCCGCTCATGCCTGGTGTACCGCGGGCAATGACCCCGGGGTTCATGTCTTGGCCAATTGGAATTTTGCGCATGTGCACAGCCAAGATTTGTTCACGGCCGCGAATGTCGGGCAATGTGACGTACACCTGGCGGTCAAAACGACCTGGGCGCAGCAAAGCAGCGTCCAAAATGTCGGGACGGTTGGTGGCAGCCACCACGATGACGCCCAAATTGGTTTCAAAGCCGTCCATCTCAACCAACATCTGATTGAGTGTTTGTTCGCGCTCGTCGTTGCCACCGCCCAAGCCAGCACCACGCTGACGGCCAACGGCGTCAATTTCGTCCACAAAAATAATGCAAGGTGCATTTTTCTTGGCGTTCTCGAACATGTCGCGAACACGGGCTGCACCCACACCCACAAACATCTCGACAAAGTCGGAGCCCGAGATGCTGAAGAAGGGCACTTTGGCTTCGCCCGCAATGCTCTTGGCCAGCAAGGTTTTACCAGTACCAGGAGGGCCGACCAACAACAAGCCACGTGGAATGCGTCCGCCCAGCTTTTGGAAGCGTTGCGGATCTTTCAAGAAGTCAACGACCTCTTTCACTTCTTCTTTGGCTTCGTCGCAACCAGCGACATCGGCGAAGGTAACTTGATTGGCGTTTTCGTCGAGCATGCGCGCTTTGCTTTTGCCAAAGCTAAAGGCACCGCCTTTGCCGCCACCTTGCATTTGGCGCATGAAATAAACCCACACACCAATGAGCAACAGCATGGGGCCCCAACTGACCAGCAGGCTCATGAGCAAAGAGCCTTCTTCACGCGGCTTGACGTCGAACTTGACGCCGTTGGCGATGAGGTCGCCCACCAAGCCGCGGTCCAAATAAGTGGCCGTGGTTTTGATGCGGCGATCGTCGGTGGTAACAGCTGCGATTTCGGTGCCGCCCTGACCTTCTTGGATGGTGGCCGTTTTGATGCGGTTGCCCCTGACTTCTTCTAGAAAGTCGGAATAGCCCATGTAGCCCGACCCGACGCCAGAGCGATTGTCAAATTGTTTGAATACAGTGAAAAGCACCATGCCAATCACAAGCCATACGGCGATCTTGGAAAACCAGGGGTTGTTCAAGAAGAGCTCCCATCAAAAAACGTCTAATTGGTGTTCATTCTAGGCTTTTGAAAGCGCAGAACACGAGGTTTCTCTTGACTAAGCCTTAAAAGTAGAGGGAAATTTAATGGAAAGACCCATCCTTACAACATTTAATCTGCCGACGGCCTGTTTTTGGGCTCGATGCCAACCAAAAACTGCTCGGACGATTTGTCGCGGGAAGCCTTGGGTTTGATGGGTTTCACCACCTTGAAGGAATCTTTGAATAGCTTCACCAATTGGCTGTAACCACTGCCGTGAAACACCTTGACCACCAAGGCACCCTGCGGCTTGAGGTGCATTTGTGCAAATTCAACCGCAAGCTCTATGAGGTGTGTGATGCGCGCAGCATCGACCGAGTCGATGCCAGACAAGTTGGGCGCCATGTCGGAGACCACCACATCGACAGGACGGTCACCCACAATGGCTTGCAATTGGGCCAAGATATCGGCTTCCGTGAAGTCACCCTGAATGAAGTGAACGCCCTCTACAGGCTCCATGGGCAGGAGGTCAACGGCCAAGATGGTGCCGTTCAAATCGCCCGCGGCAGCGCCTTGCGGCGATAACCTGCGGCGCACGTACTGGCTCCAAGCGCCAGGCGCAGAGCCCAAGTCGACTACCAAATTGCCAGGCTTGATCAAACCAAAGGTTTCGTCAATTTCCTTCAATTTGTAGGCGGCCCTCGCCCGGTAGCCCTCTTTTTTGGCCAATTTGACGTAGGGGTCATTGACGTGGTCGTTCAACCACGACTTATTGACTTTTTTACTTTTGGTTTTTACTTTCATGTTCTTCCGTTCAAGCAGGGATAATAGCGCCATGCCTCAAATTCAATTGACTCCCGCCCAACGCAAGGTTCACAGAGCCGAAGCGCACCACCTCGATCCCGTTGTCATGATTGGCAACGATGGCCTCACGCCTGCCGTTGTCAAAGAAACCGACGCAGCCCTCAAGGCGCACGGCTTGATCAAAATTCGTGTTCTGGGAGACGACCGTGTCGCCCGTGAAGCCATGTTCAACCAGCTGGCCGAAGACCTTAGCGCTGCGCCCATTCAGCACATCGGCAAATTGCTGGTGCTCTGGCGCCCTGTGCCCGAAAAGGAAAAAACCGTTTCAGAAGATCGCATGGCCGGACCCCGCGATTTTAAGGTCTTGAAGTACAGCAGCCGCGGCGGCCAACGCCCCGAGGTCAAAACACTGCGTGTGTTGGGCAACCAGCGCCTCACGTCTGGCGGTCAGGTCAAGCGCGCCAAGGTCAAACAAAAATCGATCAAGAAGCGCAACCAAGCCTAAGCCATGTCCTTGCAGTCCGCTCAACGCCACATCATTTGCATGAAATGGGGCACCAAGTACGGCCCCGAATATGTCAATCGTTTGTATGCCATGGTGCGCAGGCACCTGAGCGGCGATTTCAACATGGTATGCCTGACCGACGACAGTTCAGGCATCAGAAGCGAAGTTCAATGCTTGCCCATTCCGCCTTTGGATTTGCCGCCTGGTATTCCTGAGCGGGGCTGGACCAAGCTGGCCTCTTTTGCGCAAGACCTGCATGGCCTGCGTGGCACCGCGTTGTTCTTGGATGTTGACGTGGTCATTGTGGGCAGCATGGATGGCTTCTTTGAAGTGCCAGGCGATTTCGTGATCATTCATGACTACAAACGGCCTTGGCGCATCACGGGCAACTCTTCTGTGTACCGATACGAGTTGGGTGCCCACCCCGATGTCCTTGAATACTTCCGCCACAACTTTGACAGCATTCGTCAACAGTTCAGAAACGAACAGGCCTACCTGTCTGACTTCTTGCACAAGCAAGGCAAGCTGGCATATTGGCCTTCATCGTGGTGCCCTAGTTTCAAGTACCACAGCATACCGAGTTGGCCTACAAATTACTGGACAGCACCTCAAATTCCAGACGATGCGCGCATTGTGATTTTTCATGGCGAGTGCAATCCACCCGATGCATTGGCAGGCAAACGCAACCGAAAGTTCAGATTCATCAAACCCGCGCTTTGGGTGGCTGAGCATTGGAAAGAATAAAAAAAGGCGTTCAAGAGAACGCCTTTTTCGTAGAAGCCTTCTGGGGCTTTAGATTCTGAGGCTTTAGATATAAGACACAGCCACAATTTCGTAGCGCTTCTCACCACCTGGTGCTTGCACCACGGCCACATCGCCCTCTTCCTTGCCAATGAGTGCACGCGCAATGGGGCTGCTGATGTTGATCAAACCCAACTTGAGGTCGGCTTCGTCTTCACCGACGATTTGGTACTTCACCTGTTCACCGGTGCTTTCTTCTTCCAGCTCGACGGTGGTGCCAAACACCACTTTGCCACCCGCATCGACTGAGGCAGGATCAATGATTTGCGCTGCCGAAAGTTTGCCTTCAATTTCTTGAATGCGGCCTTCTACAAAACCTTGACGGTCTTTGGCAGCGTCATATTCAGCGTTCTCACTCAAGTCACCTTGTGCGCGTGCTTCTGCAATTGCGTTGATCACTGAAGGACGCTCCACCGTTTTTAACTGGTGAAGTTCGGCCTTCAGCTTTTCAGCACCGCGAAGGGTAATTGGAATAGTAGCCAAGAGATGTCTCCGATTTTTTTATTAAGCAGTCAACATGGCGTGCATTTCTTGAACAGAAATGACATCCAGTTTGTCCATGTACTTCATGCCTTCAACCGCAGCTTCAGCGCCTGCAATGGTGGTGAAGGTTGTGACCCGTGCCAGCAAAGCAGAGGTGCGAATGACGCGTGAATCTGCAATGGCATTGCGGCGCTCTTCGACCGTGTTGATGACCAAGGCAATTTCGTTGTTCTTGATCATGTCCACAATGTGGGGGCGGCCTTCTGTGACCTTATTGACCGCCTGAACGGCAACGCCTTCAGCAGCAATGGCAGCAGCGGTTCCTTTCGTCGCAAAAATTTGGAAGCCCAAAGCCACCAAATCGCGCGCAACTTTGACAGCACGAGGCTTGTCGCCATTTTTAACTGTCAAGAAGACTTTGCCTTCACGAGGCAACTTGGTGCCTGCACCCATTTGGCTCTTCACAAAAGCTTCGCCAAATGTTTTGCCCACACCCATCACTTCGCCGGTGGACTTCATTTCTGGGCCCAAAATAGTGTCGACGCCTGGGAACTTCACAAACGGGAACACGGCTTCTTTGACACTGAAATAAGGTGGTGTGACTTCTTTGGTGATGCCCTGTGATGCCAGCGTTTGACCGGCCATGCAACGTGCAGCAACTTTGGCCAACTGAATGCCAGTGGCTTTAGACACGTAAGGCACCGTACGAGAAGCACGTGGATTCACCTCGAGCACAAAAATCACATCTTTGCCATCGACGTGCTGAATGGCAAACTGCACGTTCATCAAACCCACCACATTCAAAGCACCCGCCATGGCGGCTGACTGACGTTTGAGTTCATCCACTGTGGCTGCGCTCAAGCTGTAAGGGGGCAATGAACAAGCAGAGTCACCGCTGTGCACGCCCGCTTGTTCGATGTGTTCCATCACGCCGCCAATGAAGGTCTTGCCTTCGGGGTCGCGCAAGCAATCGACATCGCACTCAATGGCATCGTTTAAGAAGCGATCGAGCAGCACGGGTGAATCGTTGCTGACCTTGACCGCTTCACGCATGTAGCGCTCGAGGTCGCGTTGCTCGTGGACAATTTCCATGGCACGGCCACCCAGCACGTAGCTGGGGCGAACCACCAAGGGGTAACCCAAGGCGGCAGCTTTTTCCAACGCTTCTGGCTCTGTGCGGGCTGTGGCATTGGGCGGCTGACGCAAGCCCAATTCGTGCAACAACTTTTGGAAACGCTCGCGGTCTTCTGCAGCGTCAATCATGTCGGGGCTGGTACCAATGATGGGCACGCCAGCCGCTTCCAAACCAAGGGCCAATTTCAAAGGTGTTTGACCACCGTATTGAACGATGACGCCTGTTGGCTTTTCTTTGTCCACAATTTCGAGCACGTCCTCTAGGGTGAGAGGCTCGAAGTACAAACGGTCAGAAGTGTCGTAGTCGGTTGAAACCGTTTCGGGGTTACAGTTGACCATGATGGTTTCGTAACCATCTTCGCGCATGGCCAAAGCGGCGTGCACGCAGCAGTAGTCAAACTCAATACCTTGACCAATTCGGTTGGGACCACCACCCAAGACCATGATCTTTTTGTTGGTGGTAGGTTCGGCTTCGCACTCATCTTCATAAGTGGAATACATGTAGGCCGTATCGGTTGAGAACTCGGCGGCACAGGTATCGACACGCTTGTAAACGGGACGAACATTCATGGCGTGGCGCTGCGCGCGCACTTCATGTTCTGTCGTTTTGAGCAACTTGGCCAAGCGGCGATCTGAGAAACCTTTTTTCTTCAAAGCGCGCAACTCGTCAGCCGTGATGGCTTTCAAGTGGGTGGTTTCAAGTTCAAGTTCAATCTTGACGATGTCTTCAATTTGCACCAAGAACCAACGGTCAATTTTGGTGAGTACAAACACTTCATCAACACTCAGGCCCATGGCGAAAGCATCGCCCACATACCAAATGCGATCGGGACCTGGCTCGCCCAGTTCTTTTTCAAGAACTTCGCGGTCTTGTGTTTTTTCGTTCAAGCCATCGACGCCCACTTCCAAACCACGCAAGGCTTTCTGGAAGGATTCTTGGAAGGTGCGGCCCATGGCCATGACCTCGCCCACCGACTTCATTTGAGTCGTCAAACGACTGTCGGCTGTGGGGAATTTTTCGAACGCAAAACGTGGAATCTTGGTGACCACGTAATCGATGCTGGGCTCGAAACTAGCAGGTGTAGCACCGCCTGTAATTTCATTACGCAACTCATCCAGTGTGTAACCCACCGCCAACTTGGCGGCCACTTTGGCAATAGGGAAACCAGTGGCTTTAGAAGCCAACGCAGATGAACGTGATACACGGGGGTTCATCTCAATGACGACCATTCGGCCATCTTTGGGATTGATCGAGAACTGAACGTTGGAGCCACCGGTGTCAACACCAATTTCACGCAGCACAGCCAAGCTGGCATTTCGCATGATTTGATATTCTTTGTCCGTCAATGTTTGGGCAGGCGCAACCGTGATGGAGTCGCCGGTGTGCACACCCATGGGGTCTAAGTTTTCGATGGAGCAAATGATGATGCAGTTGTCCGCCTTGTCGCGCACCACTTCCATCTCGTACTCTTTCCACCCCAACAGCGACTCTTCAATGAGGAGTTCGTTGGTGGGTGAAGCTTCCAAACCGCGCTTGCAGATGGTTTCGAATTCTTCGGGGTTATAGGCAATACCGCCGCCTGTGCCGCCCAAGGTAAAGCTGGGGCGAATGACGGTGGGGAAACCCACGCTGCGTTGAACAGCCCACGCTTCGTCCATGCTGTGAGCAATGCCAGAGCGCGCAGAGCCCAGACCAATTTTGGTCATGGCATCTTTGAACTTGAGGCGGTCTTCGGCTTTGTCGATGGCTTCGGGTGTTGCGCCAATGAGCTCGACTTTGTACTTGTCGAGTACGCCGTGGTGCCACAAATCGAGTGCACAGTTGAGTGCTGTTTGGCCGCCCATGGTGGGCAGGATGGCATCGGGACGCTCTTTGGCAATGATCTTTTCAACCGTTTGCCAAGTGATGGGTTCGATGTAGGTGACATCCGCGGTGGCGGGGTCGGTCATGATCGTGGCAGGGTTGCTGTTGATCAAGATGACTTTGTAGCCCTCTTCGCGCAAAGCTTTACAAGCTTGCACGCCAGAGTAGTCGAACTCACAAGCCTGGCCAATAATGATGGGGCCAGCGCCAATGATGAGAATGCTTTTTAGGTCGGTCCGCTTTGGCATGTTATTTGGTCTCCATCAGGTTGATGAAGCGATCGAAGAGATAGGCAATGTCGTGAGGACCGGGTGAGGCCTCGGGGTGACCTTGGAAACAGAACGCAGGTTTGTCCGTGCGGGCCAAACCTTGCAAGGTGCCGTCGAACAAAGACACGTGCGTGGCGCGCAAATTGGCGGGCAAAGATTTTTCGTCTACCGCAAAGCCGTGGTTTTGGCTGGTGATGGACACACGACCCGAGTCGAGGTCTTTGACGGGGTGATTGGCACCGTGGTGACCAAACTTCATCTTGAAAGTTTTGGCGCCACTGGCCAAGGCCATGATTTGGTGACCCAAGCAAATACCAAAAGTAGGAATGCCGGTTTCGATCAACTCTTTGGCGGCCGCAATGGCGTAGTCGCAAGGCTGTGGATCGCCTGGGCCGTTGGACAAGAAGATGCCATCAGGCTTGTGTTTGAGCACTTCGGCGGCGGGCGTTTTGGCCGGTACCACTGTGACTTGGCAGCCGCGCTCGGCCAGCATACGCAAGATGTTTTTCTTGACGCCAAAGTCGTAAGCCACGACATGAAAGCGAGGGGCGGCTTGTTGGCCGTAGCCGCTGCCCAACTTCCACTCGGACTCAGTCCAATCGTAAGAATCTGAAACAGTAACCTTTTGGGCCAAGTCCAAACCGGCCATGGCAGGGGCTGCTTTAGCAGCTTGCACTGCTTGGGCTGTGAGCTCGGGCGTGACCGCCTGGCCTGCAGCCAAAGCCACAATGGCGCCGTTTTGGGCACCCTTGGTGCGCAACAGGCGAGTGAGTTTGCGGGTGTCGATGTTGGCAATGGCCACGGTGCCACTGCGTGACAAGTAGGCCGAGAGCGTTTCGGTTGAGCGGAAATTGCTTGCGACCATGGGCAGATCTTTGATGATCAGGCCAGCAGCATGGACTTTGTCGGATTCGACATCCTCAGGGTTGACGCCGTAATTGCCAATGTGCGGATACGTGAGGGTCACGATCTGCTGGCAATAACTGGGGTCTGTGAGGATTTCTTGATAGCCGGTGAGAGAGGTATTGAAAACCACCTCACCCACTGTGGAGCCAGGGGCTCCAATGGAATTGCCGACAAAGACTGTGCCGTCTGCAAGCGCCAAAATGGCTAAGGGGAAGGTTCCCTGAAGAGACAAAAGCACTGGGTTCTCCGGTATGGTTCGGGTACGCCCCAGCACGCGCAAGCTTCACCTTGAAAGGTTGGCTTTTTGGCTGCTTTTGAAGGGAAATGGCTTGTTGTGAGCGGGTGCGTACAGGTTGATGCGGGAAAGCCTCTCATTATAGCCGCGAGTATTCCCTAACCCACGGTTGAGGCCGTTGATTTTTTCAAATGAACAGACTGGAATGAACTCAGGCGTTCAGGCCAGCTGTGGCGCTGGCGTGCAAGCAAATGGCCGCTGCCGTCGCCACGTTCAAGGATTCTTCGCCACCTGGCTGCGCTATGCGAACCTTTTGCTGAACCAGCGCCATCAGCTCAGACGAAACGCCCTGCCCTTCGTGGCCCATGACCCAAGCGCAGCGTGACGGCAACTGAGCGCGCCGAACCAACTCGTGCAAAAACGGACCCTCATGAACATCCGTTCCGAGCAAAGGCACCTGGAGGATCTGCAAGTCTTCTAGGCTGGCCGACTCGATCAGGCGCATACCAAAATGTGCGCCCATGCCTGCGCGCAAAACCTTGGGTGACCAAAGACCTGCGGTTCCCTTGATGGCCACCAATTGCTTAAAGCCAAAGGCGGACGCACTGCGCAAAATGGCGCCCACATTGCCAGCATCTTGCAGACGGTCCAAAACGACGGTGGCCGCATGCGGGTCTAACTCTGGTGCCACAGGCAGTGTCAGTAAGAAACCCATTTTGGCCGGCGACTCAAGTCCACTCAAACCTGCAAACAAATCATCTGGCACCGTCCACACTTCTGAAGCACATTGCGACCATTCAAATTCCGAGGCTTGCCAGATGGACTCTGAAAAGATGGCCAATTCGGGTTTGACGCCACGGGCCAGTGCCGCCCTGCAAAGGTGATCGCCCTCCAGCCACACCAAGCCCAACTTGCGATAAGCCTGTGAGTCTTGTGCCAAACGGCGAATGGTTTTTAGCCGCGGATTGTCTTTGGAGGTAATCAGCTTCATGAATTTTGAAACGCCAAAATAGCCTGCGTCACAGGTGCAAAGGTTTTGCGGTGATACGGTGTGGCACCCAATGTTTGCAGCGCCTTCAGGTGCACCGCAGTGCCATAACCTTTGTGGGCATCAAAGCCATAGTCGGGATACTGGCGGTGCATTTCTTCGCACATGCGGTCGCGGTGTACTTTTGCCAATATGGAAGCCGCCGAAATTTCTTGTACTTTTTCGTCGCCCTTCACGATGGCTTCTGCGCGCACATCCAAGATGGGCAATCGATTGCCATCGACATAGACCAGGGTCGGTTTGAGTCGCAAAGCTTCCACCGCCCTTTGCATGGCCAACATCGTGGCTTGCAAAATATTCAAAGTGTCAATCTCTTCGACACTGGCCTCTGCAATGGCAAAACACAATGCCTTGGCGCGAATTTCGTCAAACAAACGGTCACGGGTTTTGGCCGTCAGCTTTTTAGAATCGGCCAAACCTTTGATGGGTTTGAGCTCGTCCAAAATAACAGCGGCTGCCACCACGGGACCCGCCAATGGGCCACGCCCAGCCTCGTCCACCCCGGCCAACAAACCAGGCGCGTCCCAAGCCAAGCTCACTTGCTCAGGCTTTGACAAGCGTTTGGATCGCATGGGCGGCCAGTGTTGGTGTGTCGCGCAGCAAAGACGCGTGCATGGTTTCAAATCGCCCCACCAAGGCTTGCGCCTTTTCGGGTGAACGCAGCCAGTCCAACACGGCGGCGGACAGGTTGGAGGGTGTGGCTTGGTCTTGCAGCAATTCGGGCACACAAAACTCTTGTGCCAATATATTGGGCAAACCCACCCATGGCTGCAGTTTTTTGCGCTTCATCATTTGCCAACTGAGCCAGTTCATGTTGTAGGCAATGACCATCGGTTTTTTAAACAAAGCTGCCTCTAAGGTGGCCGTGCCACTGGCAATGAGGGTGACATCACAAGCCGCCAAAGCGGTGTGCGACTGCCCTTTCAAAATTTGTACCTGCGAAGCGCCTACTTTGTCGCGAATGCTTTCAATGCGAGACATCATAGAGGGCATGGCCGGCAATACAAACTGCAAGTTGGGTTGCTGCTGACTCAGCAAGTTGGCTGTTTGAAAAAACCGCTCTGCCAAATACGTGATTTCAGATTCGCGACTACCAGGCAGCAAAGCCACGACAGGTTGGTCTGGGTCTAGCTTCAAGTCATGGCGTGCCTTGCGCGTATCAACATGCATCGGAATGGCTTGCGCCAAGGGATGACCCACATACGTGGCCGGTATGCCATGCGCACTCAAGAGTTGCGTTTCAAAGGGGAAAATACACAACACATGGTCGACGCTTTGCTTGATTTTTTCAATGCGATCTGCACGCCACGCCCAAATAGAAGGACACACAAAGTGCACGGTGGGAATGCCTGCTTGTTTTAAATCGCGTTCTAAGTCGAGGTTGAAATCGGGCGCGTCTACGCCCACAAAAATATCGGGAGGGTTTGCCAACAGCTTCTCTTTAAGCTGCTTGCGAATGCCCACAATTTCTCGGTAGTGCCGCAAGACTTCGACATAGCCCCGCACCGCCAACTTGTCTGAGGGCCACAAAGCGTTGAATCCTTGCGCTTGCATTCGCGGCCCGCCAATGCCATACAACTGGGCATCTGGCCATTGCGAACGAATGCCCTGCATCATCAAGCCTGCCAACAAATCGCCCGAGGTTTCGCCGGCCACCATGGCCATGGAAAAAGCCCCATCAGGGGCTTTTGAGGGCGAAGACGCAGACACGGTTTGCACTGCTTATCTGACAATGCCGCGGTCGGGCGACGTGCCTTGCAAAAAGCCAAGCATCATGTCGACATCGGCTTGGGCTTCTGGGTACTTTTGGGTGATCAACTCAATCTCTGCTTGGGCTTGAACCAAGGTGAGTTTCTGACGGTACAAACTCTTGTGCATGGCCTTGACGGCTGCAATTCTTTCGGCAGAAAAACCGCGACGGCGCAAGCCTTCAAAGTTCATAGAGCGTGCTTGCGCAGGCTGACCTTGCGCCATGACAAAAGGCGGCAAATCGGCAAACAACAAAGAATGCATGGCCGTAAAGCTGTGCGCACCCAAGCGGCAAAATTGATGGACCACGGTAAAGCCGCCCAAAATAACCCAGTCGTCGACATGCACGTGACCGGCCAATTGCGAGCTGTTGGCAAAGATGGTGTGGTTGCCCACCACGCAGTCGTGTGCCAAATGCACATAAGCCATGATCCAGTTGTCATTGCCCAACTTGGTAACGCCGGTATCGCCTGGCGAGCCAATGTTGAAGGTACAAAACTCGCGAATGGTGTTGCGATCGCCAATAGTCAACTCACACGGCTCGCCCGCATATTTTTTGTCTTGCGGTACAGCACCCAATGAATTGAATTGGAAAATTTTGTTGTCTTTGCCAATGGTGGTATGGCCTTCAATCACACAATGGCTGGCCACAGTGGTGCCTGCGTCAATGCGAACATTGGGGCCAATGACAGTGTAAGGACCCACCGTGACACTGCTGTCGAGCTGGGCTGCAGGGTCAACAAGGGCCGAGGGGTGAATGCGAGGCACGGTGCTCATAGACTTCAGAACTTAAGCAACCTTGCGCATGGTGCACATCAATTCGGCTTCGACGGCAATTTCGTCACCCACCTTGGCGCGTGCTTTGAACTTGAAAATACCGGCCTTCATGCGATCCAGTTCAACTTCCAAAATGAGCTGATCACCAGGCTCGACAGGACGCTTAAAACGCGCACCGTCAATGCCTGCAAAGTAATACACCGTGTTTTCGTCAGGCGTTTCTCCCATGGTGTCAAAGGCCAACAAGGCAGCCGCTTGGGCCAATGCTTCGAGCATCAAAACACCTGGCATGACAGGACGCGACGGAAAGTGGCCTGTGAAATATGGCTCGTTGACCGAGACATTTTTCAAAGCCTTGATGCGAACGCCCTTCTCAATTTCCAGAACACGGTCGACCAACAAGATGGGAAAACGGTGCGGCAGTTGTTTGAGAATTTGATAAATGTCCATCATGATGATTTTTCCTGTAATGGTGCTTGGGGGCGCAGAGCCTCCAAGGCTTTGATGCGATCTCGAAGTTGATGGAGCTGCTTGAGGCTGGCTGCATTTTTTTCCCATGCTGAATTGTCATCGATGGGAAACAGGCCGGTATATTGGCCGGGTTGTTTGATGCTGCGCGTGACCACGGAGGCAGCAGAAATGTGCACAGCATCGGCCAAGCTGAGGTGTCCCAAAATGATGGCCCCGCCGCCCACGGTGCAATGCGCACCAATGCGTGCACTGCCCGCCACGCCAACGCAGCCTGCCATGGCGGTGTGTTGACCAATGTGCACGTTGTGGCCAATTTGAATGAGGTTGTCTAACTTGACGCCATCTTCAATGACGGTGTCTTGCAGCGCACCTCGGTCAATGCATGTGTTGGCGCCAATTTCAACATCGTTGCCAATGCGCACCGCGCCCAACTGTTCAATTTTTTCCCAAGTGCCTTGGTGCAGCGCAAAGCCAAAACCATCGGCGCCAATGACCACGCCCGCATGCACAATGCAGCGCTCGCCAATGTGGCAGTTTTCGCCGAGAGTGACTCTGGATTTGAGTTGGCTGAAGGCCCCAACTTTGGCACCTCTTTCGACAACACACAAAGGTCCGATGCGTGCAGTTTCGTGCACATCGGCTTCGGGATCGATGACGGCGCTAGGGTGAATTCGTGCGGCAGTATGGACTGTCGTTTTTTTCTTCCACAGTTGTGTCAGGCGCGCAAAGTAAAAATAAGGATCGTCACTGACGATGCACGCGCCACGCTCTAAGGCCAACTCTTTGAATTGAGGCGTGACAATGACACAAGCCGCTTGCGACTGTTTTAACTGCGGTTGGTATTTGGGGTGGCTGAGAAAACTCAGCGCTGTGGGACCCGCTGTTTCAAGCGGGGCCAGTTTTTCGATGGGTGTTTGTGGACTGCCGTGAAGGCTGCCGCCTAAAGCTTCAACAATTTCGCCAAGCTGCAGCACAACACAGGTCCAATCCGCTTAGCAATTACTTGCCAGCCGTCGCGTTGAGTGACTTGATGACTTTTTCGGTAATGTCGTGCTTGGGGTTGATGTAAACGGCTTCCTGAAAAATCACATCGTATTTTTCAGTTTCGGCCACTTGCTTCACGGCACGGTTGGCACGCTCGATAACGATTTGTTGCTCTTCGTTTTTGCGTGTGTTCAGGTCTTCTTGAAATTCACGGCGCTTGCGTTGAAACTCACGGTCTTGGTCCATGAGTTGTTTTTGACGCGTGTTACGCTGAGATTCGGACAACGTTGGCGCTTCGCGTTCAAATTTGTCGGACGCTGTTTTGATGGTGTTACCCAAGTCAACCAAATCTTTTTCGCGTTTTGAAAATTCTTGCTCCAACTTGGCTTGCGCTGATTTGGCCGTGGCAGCTTCGCGGAAGATTCGATCGGTGTTGACAAAACCAATTTTGAATTCTTGCGCACTGACCACATTGGCAGCCAAGGCGCCAACGGCTAACAAGCAAACTTGTGAAAAATGACGAAGTGTTTTCATTAAAAAGAAGTTCCGATTTGGAATTGCAATCTCTGGATTTTATCCGCAACCTGACGACGCATTGGCATGGCGTAAGAAAAGCGCAAAGGACCCATAGGAGAAATCCAGCTTAAACCGATGCCGTAAGAGGAACGGAGTTCGGAAAAGCTGATTTTTTCGTTTTCACCGAAAGCGCGACCCACGTCTGTAAAGGCAAACAGGCGCAGTGTGCGATCGTTGCCAGCACCCGGAAACGGCGCCAGCATCTCGGCATTCAGGACAATTTTCTTGGGGCCGCCCAAGTAAAGGGTGTTGGTGCTGTCTGAAGGGCCCAAAGTGGATTGCTGGAAGCCACGGACGCTGCCCAATCCGCCTACAAAGTAGTTTTTGAACAAGGGATAAGGCCTGTCAGACAAACCTTGGCCCCATCCCAAATCGGCATTGAGTGCCAAAGTATACTTTTTGGTGAGCGGTGTGTACTGCTGAATTTGATAATTGGTGCGGACATAACGGGCATCACCCGCCATGCTCAAGTCGGCGTTGAAGCGCTGCAACATGCCACGGGTTGGCACCAAGGCACTGTCGCGGCCATCGCGCGCCCAGCCCACTGTCAGTGGCAAAGAGTTGCTGGTGTAACCAAATTGCTGCATGTACTCGACATAGGCATTGGGCAAGTTGTTGCCCGGGCGAATGGAGGTTTGCTCGAGGTTGGCACCAAAATAGACCGTGTCGATTTCGCTGAAAGGCACACCAAAACGCATGCCCGCACCAGAGCTGACGAGGCTGTAGGCATTCAAGTCGCCCAAATACGGACGTGTGGTGCGGTGAAACACGTCGATGGTTCGAGAGATGCCATCGGCCGTGTAGTAAGGATCGGTGGTACTGACCACGATGGTGCGGTTGTAACGGCTGGTATTGATCTCGGTGGCCAAGTAATTGCCAGAACCAAACGCATTTTCTTGGCGAATGCCAAAGCTCAAGGCTACTTTTTCAGTAGACGAGAAACCCGCGCCGAGCGACACGCTGCCCGTTGGCTTTTCGGCGACAGTGACGGTGAGGTCGACTTGGTCGGTGGTGGACGGCACCTCTTGTGTGTCAATGTTGACTTCGGTGAAAAATCCCAAACGGTCGACACGGTCACGTGAGAGCTTGATTTTGTCGCCGTCGTACCAAGCAGATTCCAATTGACGGAACTCGCGGCGAATGACTTCGTCGCGGGTTCGGTTGTTGCCGGCCACATTGATGCGGCGCACATAGGCGCGGCGTGAGGGCTCGGCCAGCAAGACAAAATTAACGCGGTTGTTGAGGCGATCGATGTCGGGACGAACATCGACCCGGGCAAATGCAAAGCCAAACTTGCCAAAATAATCGGTAAAGGCTTTGGTGGTCTCGGCCACGGTTTCGGCGTTGTAGGGTTGGCCCAAACCAATTTTGACCAAGGCCTTGAACTCGTCGTCTTTGCCCAAGTAATTGCCTTCAAGCTTAACACCCGCCACCACGAAGCGCTCGCCTTCGGTGATGTTGATGGCAATCGAGATATCTTGCTTGTCGGGTGAAATGGCAACTTGCGTGGAATCAATTCGAAACTCTAGAAAGCCGCGGCTGAGGTAATACGAGCGCAGTGCTTCTAAATCGGCATTGAGTTTGGTGCGTGAATAACGGTCAGACTTGGTGTACCAACTGAGCCAGCCCCCCACATCCAAATTGAACTGATCTTTGAGGGTGTCTTCAGAGAAAGTCTGACTGCCCGTGATTCTGATTTCTTTGATTTTGGAGGGGCCGCCCTCGGTCACGGTGAAGGTCAGTTTGACGCGGTTGCGCTCTACAGGCGTTACGGTGGTAACCACTTCGGCGCCATACAAACTGCGTGTGATGTACTGGCGTTTGAGTTCTTGCTCGGCTTTGTCGGCCAGGGCTTTGTCAAAAGGCCGGCCTTCGGCAATGCCCACTTCTTTAAGGGCCTTGATCAGCACGTCTTTGTCAAATTCTTTTAAACCTACCCACTCTACTTCTGAGATGGAGGGACGCTCTTCCACAATGACCACCAAGACATCGCCCTGCGCATCGAGGCGCACGTCTTTGAACAGACCCAAGGCAAACAAAGCGCGAATGGCGGCAGATCCCGATTCGTCGTTGTACATGTCGCCCACACGAAATGGCAGTGAGGCAAAGACAGTACCCGACTCGATGCGCTGCAAACCTTCAACGCGAATGTCTTTCAATTTGAAGGGCTCAATGGCCCAAGCTGAAAGGCTGCTGAGTGCTGCCGCAATGAGGACGCACAAGGGCTTTAAGCGAAACTGATGAGGGAGAAAGTTCATGCGTGTGAATTAGGTAAAGAGTCGTGTCAGATCATTGAAAAACGCCAAGCTCATGATGAAAATCAACAAAGCCAAACCGACTTTTTGCAAACCCCGTTGCCAAGCAACGGAAACCGGCTTGCCAGTCAATGACTCCCAAAGATAATACATCAGGTGCCCCCCATCCAACATCGGCAAAGGCAGGAGATTCAATAGACCTAAACTGACGCTGATCAGGCCTAAAAAGGCAATGTAGGTGGGCAACCCCCTCTGAGCAGATTGTCCCGCCTGTTCTGCAATGGTGAGGGGGCCGCTGAGATGTTGGGAGGAAGCCTCACCTGTGAGCATTTGTCCAATCATTTGGCCCGTCATCAGGGTCAATTGTTGTACTTGGCCATAACCGGCCGCCAGTCCCTGCCAAAAGCCAGCCCTGACCCACTCCGAGTCGGAAGGTACGCCAACGACAGCGCCAATTCGCCGGGTGGCGCTGGATTCAGGTTGACCCGGTAGCGCTTTGAGCACAGGCTTGACCGCCAGCATGAGGCGTTGACCTTGACGGTCAATTTCCCACACAGCGCCTTTTTCAGAGTTTGTTGAAGAATCTGCTGCTGCGTCGGAGGTGGCCTCTTCTGCAGACATCTCGCCACGAATCAAGGCACGCAAATGCTTGGCATCTCTTACCTCGACATTGCCCACTCTTAACACCAGATCGCCTGGCTTCAAGCCCGCTTGGTCTGCTGCGGCGCCGGACTCTACCTTGCCAATAACAGGTAGCACCTTGGGCTGACCCCACCAAGACAATCCTGTGAACAACACAATGGCCAGCAGCAAATTGGCCAAGGGGCCTGCCGCCACAATGCTGGCACGTGCCTTCAAACTTTGATGGTCAAAGGCCAATGGCAATTGTTCGGGGGGCACACTGCCTTCGCGACTGTCCAACATTTGCACAAAGCCGCCCAATGGCAAAGCGCAAATCCGAAATTCGGTGTTTTGACCTGGGTGCTGCTTGCGAGGGCGCCATTTGTAAATGGTTTTGCCAAAGCCAATGGAGAATACCAACACGGGCACTCCAAATGCCACGGCCACGCGGTAGTGCCCATACTCATGCACAGCAATGAGCACAGTCAGCGCGAATAAAAAAGCAAGGAGCGTTAACACAAGCGCAGTGGTTTCTGATCAGACATCAAGGTGCTGAGAATCTTCGCACGATGTCTGAAGCTTGTGCACGGCTAAGGGCATCGAGTGCCAAAAGATCGGACAAGCTTTGCGGCGATTGAGGCACGACTTGGGTCAGTGTTTCGGTGTTGACATGGTGAATTTGGTCGAACCGAATTTGCTTGTTCAAAAAGGCTTCAACCGCAATTTCGTTGGCTGCATTGAGAACGGCGCAGGTACCTGGTGCCGCTTTCAAAGACTGCCATGCCAACTTCAAACCCGGAAAACGTGCTTCGTGGTCATGGTCGTCGATGGCTTCAAAGGTCATGGGCTTGAGATTGTGAAAATCGAGGCTGGGTGCACCCGAGCTAATTCGCTCGGGCCAGCTCAGTCCGTAAGCAATGGGCACTCGCATGTCGGGCGTACCCAGTTGAGCCACCACAGACGTGTCTTTGTACTTCACCATGGAGTGAATGATGCTTTGCGGATGAATCACCACACTTAGCTGGTCTGGCGACACACCAAACAAATAACGCGCCTCGATGACTTCTAGCGCTTTGTTCATCATGGTGGCAGAGTCGACCGAAATTTTGCGGCCCATGACCCAATTGGGGTGCGCGCAGGCTTCTTCAGGGGTGACATCGCGCAAGCTTTCAATGGCGCGCGTTCTAAAGGGTCCACCCGATGCGGTGAGGATAATTTGTTCGATGCGATCGGCCCAAGTAGAAGGCTCTTCTGGCAAAGATTGAAAGACGGCAGAGTGCTCGCTGTCAATGGGCAACAAGACGGCCCCGCCTTTTTTGACGGCGTTTAAAAAAACATCGCCACCAACAACCAATGCCTCTTTGTTGGCCAAGAGCAATCGTTTGCCGCTGTTCGCTGCGGCCAAACAGGGGGACAAGCCAGCTGCGCCCACAATGGCTGCCATGACCGCCTGAACATCAGGATGCGATGCCACAGTGTCTAGCGCTTGGGCGCCCCACAAAACCTCTACAGCCAAACCTTCGGCCTTGACGCGCTCAGCCAGCAAGCGGCCGGCATTTTCTTGCGCCATGACTGCATAGCGTGGCTTGAATTTAACGCACTGCGCCAAGATGGCTTCGACCTGCACAGATGCCGTTAGAGCAAAGACTTGGTAACGATCGAGATGGCGCGACAACACATCCAAAGTGTTGGTACCAATAGAACCGGTAGAACCCAAGATGGTGATGTTTTGTTTCATGGCAAAACGCTTAAGAAGGAATGGGCCAATTGAGCAACATCAAAGCGATGGGCAAGCTTGGCAACAAGGCATCCAGACGATCAAGAACACCACCGTGACCTGGCAACAAGTTGGAGCTGTCTTTGACACCCGCGCTTCGCTTGACCAAAGACTCGACCAAATCGCCGACCACGCTCATGGTGGTGAGAAAAACCAAACTGAGCGTCCAGAGAAAAATGCCATGCGACAGCATCTGGGTAAACAAACTTTGACCTGGCCACTGATAAGTTTGCTCGAGTTGCATCCAAACCCAAGCCAAAAGAAAGACGCCCAGCATGCCGCCAATGGCACCCTCCCAGCTTTTGCCAGGGCTGACGGCAGGCGCCAGCTTGCGACGAATGATGCGCCCGCCCAGTGCCTTGCCACAGAAATAGGCAAACACATCGGCAGCCCACACCACACAAAAAATAGACAGCAACAATTGAACGCTTTGCGTGCGTGCTTGCGCCATGGCCAACCAAGCTAACCACAGCATGAAAAGGCCCACAATCCAGCGCAGGTCTCTGGGCCAACGTGACCACGCCTCTACACCACGTTGAAGCATCCAAGCCGTGAGGCCAACCCAGCTTGCACCCGCCAACCACCAAACCCAAGGGTCGGTGTGCGTGGTCCAACCGGCCCACCAAGCAAAGGCGCAGAGGTCAATGCAAATGACGCCTGAAAGAATGGATTGCCGAGGCGACATGCCATTCATGTTGCCCCACTCCCACGCGCCTGCGCCAATCATCAGAATGGACAGAATTAAAAAGGGGTGCGGTGAATCGGCAAACAGGGCTGGCAATAAAACAGCCAGCAAGGCAAGCGCAGTGATGATGCGTTGTTTGAGCATCGAATCAGCCGGTCAGCTTGGAGGGGGTCTTGATTCGATGCATGACTTCAAGTTCAAGACCTTAAACGGCCATGATCTCTTGTTCTTTGGCGGCCACCAATTGATCGATTTCGGCAATGTGCTTGTCTGTGACTTTTTGCACTTCTGCTTCGGAACGCTTTTGCTCGTCCTCAGAAGCCAGTTTGTCTTTGACCAATTTCTTGACAGACTCGTTGGCATCGCGGCGCAAGTTGCGCACAGCAATTTTGGCGTTTTCGCCTTCGGTGCGAACCAGCTTGGTCATTTCTTTGCGGCGCTCTTCGCTCATGGGCGGCATAGGCACGCGAATCAAATCACCCATGGAAGCGGGGTTCAAACCCAAGTCGCTTTCGCGAATGGCCTTTTCAATTTTGGCAGCCATGTTTTTTTCCCAAGGCTGAACACTGATGGTGCGTGAGTCAATGAGAGACACGTTGGCCACTTGAGACAAGGGCATCATAGAGCCGTAGTAGTCCACTTGAATGGTGTCCAAGATGGCGGGATTGGCACGGCCTGTGCGAATTTTGGTGAGGTTGTTTTTGAAAGCCGCAATGGACTGGTCCATTTTGGTTTGTGTGGTTTTCTTGATGTCTTCTAAGCTCATGAGATTCTCCGGGGCCTAATGATTCAGGGTCAGATTCTGGTTCAGTGGCGGGTTCAAGAATTAGGCATACACCAAAGTGCCCTCGTCCTCGCCCATGACCACTCGTTTGAGGGCCCCATGCTTGAAAATCGAAAACACTTTGACAGGCAACTTTTGGTCTCGGCACAACGCAAATGCCGTGGCGTCCATGATGCCGAGATTTTGAGAAATGGCTTCGTCAAACGAAATTTTGCTGTAACGCGTGGCGGCGGGATCCTTTTTGGGATCGGCCGTGTAAACACCGTCAACTTTGGTGGCTTTGAGCACCAGCTCGGCACCAATTTCGGCACCGCGCAAGGCCGCAGCCGTATCGGTAGTGAAGAAGGGGTTGCCGGTACCTGCAGCAAAAATGACGACCTTGCCTTCTTCCAAATACTGGAGCGCTTTGGGACGCACATAAGGCTCGACGACTTGCTCAATGGCAATGGCCGACATGACGCGGGCTGTGAGGCCCGCTTTGTCCATGGTGTCGGCCAGCGCCAGGGCATTCATGACCGTGGCCAACATGCCCATGTAGTCTGCAGTGGCACGGTCCATGCCCACTGAGCCACCCGCGACACCTCTGAAAATGTTGCCGCCACCAATGACGACAGCTACTTCAACACCTAGGCGCGTGACTTCGGCGATTTCTTCAACCATGCGCACAATGGTGGCGCGGTTGATACCAAACTGATCGTCACCCATCAAGGCCTCACCTGACAGCTTGAGCAAAATGCGCTTGTGGGCTGGTTTGGCGATGGTCATGGTGGGCTCCTCGTAAAGACAGATTTAAGTTTAGCGTTGAATCGCCCTTTCGGGCGATCCTTTTTACCCGGGTTTTAACCCTGATAGAGGCAAATTAGCCTGCGTTTTGAGCAGCGGCCACTTGAGCAGCCACTTCGGCCGCAAAGTCGTCGACCTTCTTCTCAATGCCCTCGCCCACCACGTACAAAGTGAAGGCTTTGACTTGGGTGGCTTCGGCTTTGAGCATTTGCTCAACGGTTTGCTTGTCGTTTTTCACGAATGTTTGGTTGTTCAAAGACACTTCTTTGAGGTACTTCTGAACAGAACCTTCGATCATTTTGGCAGCGATGTCGGCAGGCTTGCCAGACTCGGCGGCCTTGGCTGTGGCCACTGAACGCTCTTTCTCGATCAGGTCGGCAGGCACATCGTTGCTGGTCAAAGCAACAGGCTTCATGGCGGCAACGTGCATGGCAACGTCTTTGGCCGCTGTTTCTTTGCCTTCGTACTCAACCAACACACCAATGCGGGTGCCGTGCAAGTAAGTCGCGATTTGGGCGCCACCGGCCACGCGCTTGAAGCGACGGAAGCTCATGTTCTCGCCGATCTTGCCGATCAGGCCTTTGCGAACTTCTTCCAACGTAGGACCGAAACCGTCTTGTGTGTAAGGCAGTTCGCCCAAAGCAGCCACGTCGGCTGGGTTGTGCAATGCAGCCAATTTGGCAGCGGCGTTGGCCAAGCCCAAGAAGCTGTCGTTTTTGGTCACGAAGTCTGTTTCGCAGTTGACTTCGAGCATGGCGCCAGTGTTGCCTTCTGTGTAAGCCACGATAACGCCTTCGGCTGTGACGCGGGAAGCGGCCTTGCCAGCTTTTGTACCCAATTTAACGCGCAGCAACTCTTCTGCTTTGGCCATGTCGCCTTCGGCTTCGGTCAGAGCTTTTTTGCATTCCATCATGGGGGCATCGGTTTTAGCGCGCAGTTCAGCGACCATGCTTGCGGTAATAGCAGCCATTTGATTTCTCCGTTTCGTCTTCGAATTAAGGTTCGAACTAATTAAAAATTGATAAAAACTCAGTGCGACTCAGGTTAAAAAAAAGGGGCAAGAAGCCCCTTTTCTCTGGTTGAGCGGGCATTAAGCAGAAGCTTCTTGCACTTCAACGAATTCGTCTGCGCCTTCGGCGGCCACAGCGTTGACCACGTCTTGAACGGCGTTTGCACGGCCTTCAATGATGGCGTCGGCAATGCCGCGAGCGTACAAAGTAACGGCTTTAGAAGAGTCGTCGTTACCTGGAATGATGTAGTCGATGCCTTCGGGTGAGTGGTTGGAGTCAACCACGCCGATCAATGGAATGCCCAATTTCTTGGCTTCCAAAATGGCAATCTTGTGGTAACCAACGTCGATCACGAAAATAGCATCAGGCAATGTGGCCATGTCTTGAATGCCACCGATGTCTTTTTCAAGCTTCTCGATTTCACGTTTGAACATGAGTTGTTCTTTTTTGCTCAAAGTGTCGAGACCGACTTCTTGTTGAGCTTTCATGTCCTTCAAGCGCTTGATGGAAGTCTTGACGGTTTTGAAGTTGGTGAGCATGCCGCCCAACCAGCGTTGGTCAACGTAAGGAACGCCAGCGCGCTGAGCTTCAGCTGCCACGGTTTCACGGGCTTGGCGCTTGGTGCCAACCATGAGGATGTTGCCGCGGTTTGCAGAGAGTTGTTTGACGAACTTCAATGCGTCTTGGAACATCGGTAAAGATTTTTCCAAGTTGATGATGTGGATTTTGTTGCGGTGACCGAAGATGAAGGGGGACATCTTGGGGTTCCAGAAGCGAGTTTGGTGACCAAAGTGGACACCGGCTTCCAGCATTTCGCGCATGGTAACGGACATATTGTTTCTCCGAAGGTTGGGTCTAAAATCGGCTCACACATCGGTTGCTGGCGTCAGCCCCTTACGGAACTTTGCACAACAACCAACACCTTGAAGGAGCCGGTTTGCGATTTACTTGCAGGGAAATTCCTGCTAAGCCTGTCGAGTATAGCATCCCAAAACGCACTTTTTCCAGACCAGCCCACTCTCTTTACACACTCACCCTCGCCATGCGCCAAGACCTCATTGCCACCCTCCAAGCCCTTTCTGCCCAGCAAACAACGCCCACGGCCGAATGGGAAAAAAGCCAGGCCTTGGCCAGAAGCGCCGCTTGCGACAAAGTCTTTTTAGACTTAGAACCCGCCCAAACGCCAGCCCTTTTGCAAGAACCCAGCCTGCTCAAGGCCCCACTCAAAGGCTTGGCTTTCTCCGTTAAAGACCTGTTTGACGTGGCGGGCAGCCCCACCTTGGCCGGCTCTACGGTGCTTCAAGGGGCGGCAGTCGCTCAAGTCAGCTGCCCCGCAGTGGCCCGACTCAATCAAGCCGGCGGTGCATTTTTAGGCCGAACCAACATGGTCGAGTTTGCCTTTTCGGGGGTGGGCAACAACCCGCACCACGGCACCCCTGCCGCTTGGGACGCCACAACGGACCAAGCCGTTGTGAGCAATGGCCAAGGCCACGTGCCTGGCGGATCTTCATCGGGTGCAGCCGTCTCTGTGGCCACAGGTGCCGCCTTCATTGGCCTTGGGTCGGACACAGGTGGCTCTATTCGCATTCCGGCGGCTCTCAATGGCATTGTCGGATTTAAAAACACAGCCCGCCTTGTGCCCACGCAGGGCGCCGTGCCTTTGTCGACCACCATGGACACCGTGTGTGCCATGACGCGCAGCGTGCGTGATGCCATCTTGGCGCATGAAATTTTGGCGTCGCGCAAAGTGGCGCGGTCTTCGCGCAGCCTGTCGCAGTATCGCTTGGCGGTGCCTACCAGCCTCATGCTGGATGGCCTCGAAGCGGGCGTCCAAACCGCATGGGAGAGAAGCCTCAGCCAACTGTCAAAAGCGGGTGCACAGATCGTTGAAATTCCTTTGCTTGACATCAATGCCTTGCCCAGTCTATTGGCCACAGGCGGCTTCAGTGCCGCAGAAAGCTACACATGGCACCGACACTTGTTGGCAAAAGGCGAATCAAAATACGACCCGCGTGTAGCGGCCCGTATTTTGAAAGGCGCCAACATGAAGGCCTTTGATTATTTGGATTTGCAAACTGGCCGCGCCGAATGGATAGCTCGGATGCAATCGGCATTGCTTGGGTTTGATGCAGCGCTCTCCCCCACCTTGCCCATTCATGGCCCTACATTGGCCAGCGTGGCACCAGGCGCAGAAAGAGACGACGCCTTCTTTGCCGCCAATGCCTTGTTGCTTCGCAATACCAGTGTGGTCAATATGCTAGACGGCTGCGCGCTGTCATTGCCTATGCATCAAGCGGGCGAATTGCCCAGCAGCATGATGGTGTGGCAAGGCCCCATGAAAGACGATGATGTCTTGAACATTTCTTTGGTGATTGAGTCTGCATTGAGGTCTGCTTGAAAAAACTCAACTGGCAAGAACCCCTCGCGCTGTTCGATGTGGCGCAAACTCGCCAGCTCGAGCACATGGCCAGTGCGCGCATTCAAAACGGCCCCACCTTGATGTCGCAAGCAGGTTTGTCAGTGGCCAAGTTGGCCATGGCGATCAAGCCCTTTGCGCGACGTCATTGGATCTTTTGTGGGCCAGGCAACAACGGGGGCGACGGCTTAGAAGCCGCCACGCATTTGCACCAATGGGGTCAAGAGGTTCGCGTTGTGCTTTGGCAGCATTTGTCAAAGCGCCCATCCGATGCAGCCAATGCTTTGAACAAAGTCAAAGCGCTAGGCCTGTCAATTCAAGAAACACTGCCAACGCAGCTTGAGGTCGGTCCACAAGACTTGTGCATCGATGCCATGCTGGGCATTGGCTTGCGAGCTGGAACAGTTGAAGCTTCTGATCGTTCAGCCTCTGCGCGCACAGCATCTGATGCAGCGCAAGACATGCAAGCTTGGATTCACAACCTCTACCAATTTGGTGCAGATGTTTTGGCCGTCGACATTCCATCAGGTTTGAATGCCGACACGGGGCAATTTCAAAACAAGTCCACAACGCCAGCCAACATCCAAGCGCAACATACTTTGCAACTTCTCACTGCAAAGCCAGGCTGCATCACAGCGCATGGCCGAGACGCATGCGGCACGCTTTGGCTAGACACATTGAACAGCGACGATTTGCAACAAAACCTGACAGCTTCCGCCCAATTAAACAGCCGTATACAAAACGTCCTGAAGCGTCAACATGCAAGTCACAAAGGCAGCTTTGGCGACGTCACTGTGATTGGCGGCGAAGCTGTGCAAGTTCGCGGCATGAGCATGACGGGTGCCGTCGATTTGGCCGCCTCCGCAGCGCTGCACGCAGGTGCGGGCCGTGTTATGGCTTGTTATTTAGAAGCTGCGCACAACACAGCTGCAAACTTTCCAGCCGTGGCGCCTGCGCCTCGTTTGGCAGAAATCATGCAGCGCCAATTTTCTGCAGTGCAGTTACAAAATGGCGTCATCGTTTGCGGGTGTGGCGGTGGCATGGCTGTGGTCAAAATTTTGCCGCAAGTGCTTCAACAAAGCGTGAGCTTGGTCCTAGATGCAGATGCGCTCAACGCCATATCACGAGACCCATGGCTGCGTGATTTGCTGCGTCAACGCGCCACACGCAACATGCGTACTGTCATCACGCCACATCCACTTGAAGCCGCCAGATTGCTGGGCTCAGACAGTGCCACAGTTCAACACGATCGGCTCTGTGCGGCACAAACTTTGGCCAAGGACCTGCATTGCACTGTGGTGCTAAAGGGCTCTGGCACCGTGATTGCCAAATCAGGTGCAGTGCCTGCCGTCAATTTCACAGGCAATGCACGCTTGGCAACGGGTGGCACGGGCGATGTGCTGGCGGGTTTGCTAGGCGCACGAATGGCCCAAGGCATGGGCGAATTTGAAGCTGCTTGCACCGCTGTGTTTGAACACGGGTTGGCGGCAGATGAATACAGCTTGCCCAGCTTTACAGCGGGCAAGCTGGCAACGCTTATCCGCGGCCCGCAAATGGCATCTTGGTAGCCATCACAGTGTGGAACATCACGTTGGCTTCTAATGGCAAGCTGGCCATGTACACCACAGAGCTGCCCACCAAAGCCACATCCATGAGAGGCTCAGCTTTAATTTCAAGGTTGGCCTGAGGCACACCTTTGGCCATCTTCATGGCCATGGGTGTTGCGGCATTGCCCACATCAATTTGGCCCACAGCAATGTCGTACTGACGACCATCGAGTGATGCGGTTTTGGTCAAGCCAGACACCGCATGCTTTGTGGATGTGTAAGCAATCGAAAACGGACGCGGTGTGGTGGCCGAGATAGAACCGTTGTTGATGATGCGGCCACCCATGGGCTTTTGATCTTTCATGACGCGGAAGGCTTCGCGAATGCACAAGAACATGCCAGTGAGGTTGGTGTCGACCACACCTTTCCACATTTCCAAACTGAGTTCGGGCAATGGAATGGCGGGCGTGCTGACGCCTGCGTTGTTGAACAACAAATCGACACGGCCAAAGGTTTTAACGCACTGCGCAAACAAGTTGGCAACTGAGTCTTCTTGCGTTACGTCGGTGGGCACAGCCAAGACTTGGTAATTGGCATTCAAGGCTTTGGCCTCTGCCGCAACTTCTTCTAAGTTGGCCAAGCGGCGACCAGCCAACACAACAGACCAGCCGTCTTTGAGCAGGGCCATTGCCGTTGCTTTACCAATGCCAGAACCAGCGCCTGTGACGATGGCAATTTTTGATGTTCTTGTCATGAATTTTGTCTCCTGCTTAAATCTTTAAATGAACAAACTGTGTGAATAGATCTTGCAAAGCTGTCGGCTTCAACGACGACTCTTGCGTGCTTGGCTTGATTTTTTTGAACCCGCCGACTTGGAAGGCGCACCTTTGGGGCTGATCTTGCCATGTCGGGTGGCTGGTTTGCCACCTTCTGCTTTGCGAGCATTGAACGGGCGAGATTTGGACTTGGGCCCTTCAGCGCCGGACAAAGCGCCACGCGCCATGCCGCCGTCATTGCGACTGCCGCCTTGTTTGCCTGGCCCTTTTTCGCGCGTTTGGCGGGGACTGAACTCCTCCGCCGGATTGACCAAACGGAAATCAATTTTGCGACCGTCCAAATCGACGCGGCTGACCTGAATTTGAACGCGGGTGCCAATGGCATAACGAATGCCAGTGCGCTCACCGCGCAACTCTTGCCTGGCTTCATCAAAACGGAAGTACTCGCCGCCAAGTTCGGTAATGTGCACCAAGCCTTCTACATACAAGTTGTCCAAGGTGACAAAGATGCCGAAGCTGGTGGCCGAGGTGACCACGCCCGAATATTCTTCGCCCAAATGCTCGCGCATGTATTTGCATTTGAGCCAAGCTTCTACATCACGGCTGGCTTCATCGGCGCGACGCTCGTTGGCGCTGCAGTGCAAGCCAGCGGCTTCCCAAGCCTGTTGCTCGGCGGGCGACATTTTGATGCGGGGTGCATCGTCCATTTGTGCACCAGATTTGTTTTTCTGCAAACGCTTGGCCAATTTGGCATGCGCCTCACCGGGCAATGGCAATGCGGGCAGCTGGTATTTCTTGTGCGCCAAGATGGCCTTGATGACACGGTGCACCAACAAATCGGGATAACGTCGAATGGGGCTGGTGAAGTGTGTGTAAGCCTCGTAGGCCAAGCCAAAGTGACCGCTGTTGATGGGCGTGTAAATGGCTTGCTGCATTGAGCGCAGTAGCATGGTGTGAATTTGCTGAGCGTCGGGCCGCTCTTTGGTGGCCTGAGCAATGTGCTGAAACTCGCTGGGCTTGGGCTCGTCACTGACGGTGTAAGGCAGACCCAAAGACTTCAGGTAATTGCGCAGCAAATCTTTCTTCTCGGGCGTGGGGCCTTCGTGCACGCGGAACAAACCAGGGTGCTTGCTGCTTTGAATGAAATCGGCACTGCACACGTTGGCCGCCAACATGGCCTCTTCAATGAGACGGTGTGCTTCGGTGCGAACGCGCGGCACAATTTTTTCAATGCGGCCGTTGTCGTCGCAAATGATTTGCGTTTCAGTAGTTTCAAAGTCCACCGCTCCACGCACGGCGCGCGATGACAACAAGGCGCGATACACATCGTGCAAGTTGAGCAAATCATTGACCCGTGCTTTGCGCTTGATGGCCTCAGGGCCTCGCGTGTTGGCCAAAATGGCGGCCACTTCGGTGTAGGTAAAACGCGCATGGCTGTACATCACAGCCGGATAAAACTGGTACGCGTGAATATCGCCTTTGGCAGTAATGAGCATGTCGCACACCATGCACAAGCGCTCTACTTCGGGGTTGAGCGAACACAAACCGTTGGAGAGTTTTTCGGGCAACATGGGAATGACACGGCGCGGAAAATACACGCTGGTGGCACGGTCGTATGCATCGATGTCAATGGCGCTGCCGGTTTCAACGTAGTTGCTAACGTCGGCAATGGCCACCAACAATCGCCAGCCTTTGGCCTTGCCAATTTTGGCTGGCTCGCAATACACAGCATCGTCAAAGTCGCGCGCGTCTTCACCATCGATGGTGACCAAGGGCACGTCGGTGAGGTCGATGCGATCTTTAGAGTCTTGCGGACGCACCTTGTCGGGCAACTCGCGCGCCATGTTCAAGCACGCGGCAGAAAATTCGTGCGGCACGCTGTACTTGCGAACGGCAATGTCAATCTCCATGCCGGGGTCGTCAATCTCGCCCAGCACTTCTTTGACGCGGCCCACAGGCTGGCCAAACAATGCAGGCGGCTCTGTCAGTTCAACCACCACCACTTGGCCAGGCTTGCCTGCACCAATGCCAACTTTGGGAATGAGAATGTCTTGACCGTAGCGCTTGTCTTCTGGCGCCACAATCCAAATGCCACCTTCATTGAGCAATCGTCCAATGATGGGTTGTGCGGGGCGTTCAATGATTTCAACCACGCGACCTTCGGGTCTGCCCTTGCGGTCTTGCCTGACGATGCGAACCTTGACACGGTCTTTGTGCAGCACCGCTCGCATTTCGTTGGGCGACAAAAAGATATCGCCATCACCATCGTCACGTATCAGGAACCCATGTCCATCGCGATGGCCTTGCACGCTGCCTTCGATCTCATCGAGCAGTCCTGAGGGGTGGCTAATTTTTTTGATATACAATCCTTTTTTTCCTGAAAGCCCAGGTGGCGGAATTGGTAGACGCACTAGTTTCAGGTACTAGCGAGTAACTTCGTGGGGGTTCGCGTCCCTTCCTGGGCACCAAGTTTAAACAAAGCTGCACGTGATGCGGCTTTTTTTATGCGCATCATTTGCAAATTCACAGTCCAAGAGGCGTCACACATGCTTTTACAGGGCGATTGCAAATCAAATGGGCACCGCGATCAGGTCGTGGCCTTCAACGCCCACAATCCGTGCGCGCGTGAATTCACCCACCTTGTAGGTTTTGCTGATCTTTTCTGGCGGTAACAAACGTACCAAGCCGTCAATCTCGGGCGCATCCGCATAGGAGCGGCCAATGCCTCCCTTTTTGCCCATGGCCGAAGCAGAATCAACCAAGACTTGCATGGTGGCACCCACGCGTTGATGTAAACGCTGGATGGACACCTCTTCGGCCACAGCCATGAAGCGTGAACGGCGTTCTTCGCGCACGGCCTCCGGCAGCATGCCTGGTAAGTCATTGGCAGTGGCACCTTTGACAGGGCTGTACGCAAAACAACCGGCACGGTCAATTTGTGCTTCTCGCACAAAGTTGAGCAAGTGCTCAAACTCTTCTTCTGTTTCGCCAGGGAATCCTGCAATGAAGGTGCTGCGGATGACCAGTTGAGGACAAGTTTCGCGCCACTTTTGAATGCGCTCTAAATTCTTCTCGCCGCTGGCGGGACGCTTCATGCGCTTGAGCACATCGGGGTGGCTGTGCTGCAATGGCACATCCAAATACGGCAAGACCAAGCCGGTGGCCATGAGCGGCAAGATGTCGTCGACGCTGGGGTATGGGTACACATAGTGCAAGCGAACCCAAGCGCCATGCTTTTGCGCCATTTCACCCAGTGTCTGAACCAATTCCAACATGCGCGTTTTGCTGCGACGCCCTTCCCAAAAACCCATGCGATATTGGGTATCCACGCCATAGGCAGATGTGTCTTGGCTGATCACCAACAACTCTTTGACGCCGCCTTCAAACAAAGCTTGCGCTTCTTTCAAGACATCGCCAATGGGACGTGAGACGAGATCGCCACGCATCGAGGGAATGATGCAGAAGGTGCAGCGGTGATTGCAGCCTTCACTGATTTTCAAATAAGCATAGTGACGGGGTGTGAGCTTGAGGCCCGCTTCACCAAAGGCATTGGGCACCAAATCCAAGAAGGGATCGTGCGGCTTGGGCAAATGCGCGTGGACGGCATCCATCACCTCTTGGGTGGCGTGAGGTCCTGTGACTGCCAACACACTGGGGTGCATGGCGCGCACCATGTTGCCACCGCCTTCTGCTTCCTTGGCACCTAGGCAACCCGTCACAATGACTTTGCCATTGACGTTCAAGGCTTCTGAAATGGTGTCCAGACTTTCCTTCACGGCATCGTCAATGAAGCCGCAAGTGTTGACGATCACCAGATCGGCACCTTCGAAAGTTTTGGAAGTTTGATAACCCTCAGCACTGAGCTGCGTCAGGATCAGCTCTGAGTCCGTGAGCGCCTTGGGACAGCCTAGGCTGACAAAGCCTACTTTAGGGGCGGCCGATGAGGTGGTTTCAGTAGCGGCGCCTTGGCCGGTGCTTGCAATTTCGTTCATGGGGCTATTGTCCCAGTAAATCGATCGCCTCAGACGGCCCTGGGTTCACAGTTTCAGGGCTTCAGACCCAAAGCAGAGAAGAATTGAGCGGTTTGCTTTTGCATCTGCTCTTGCATTTGGCTCACGATGTTGGTCGACTGATGGCCCATTTTTGATTGCATTTGCATCAAAGACTGCAAATTGCTCTCTAAATAAGACCCCATGTAGCCTTGCATGGCGTGGCCATAAAAGCGAATGATGTTGGCCAGCACAGCCTCTGTGAACATTGGCGCACCGGCTGATTCCTCTTCCAAAATGATCTGCAACAGGATGCTGCGGGTCAGGTCATCCCCCGTTTTGGCATCTCTGACTGCGAAAGTTTGCCCGTCCATCACCAGGTGCTTGATTTCTGTCAGAGTGATGTAGCTAGAGGTTGTGGTGTCATAAAGCCGGCGATTGGGGTATTTTTTGATGACCCGTTGAGGCTTGCCTTCAGCAGAATCGGCGGCATTGCCAGCTTGGGCTGTCTTGGCCGACTTGGCAGCCTTGGCGGTCTTTTCGGTCTCGGGATTGCCACGGGTGGTGTCGGCGGCAGATTTGGCTGATTGACGGGCCATGATTTAGACTCTTCACAAAAGTAACGGTGCAATTTAAAGGGGTGCAACAATGAACCACAGTATGCTGCACCGCAACAGATTCTAAAGTTACCACCCTGCCGACTTCTACGAGGAGTTACCCTCAATCATGCTGAATGCCAATCACGCAGCGCTGTTTTTTACTGTGGCCATGCTGGCGGTCACCACCTATTTCCTGTTTGGGTCCATCCCTCTGCTCATTTTGAAGCACGACAACACCATGGACGCCAAGTTCATCAAGTCCTTCTACACCACCTATTTCAAGTTTGCGATTGTGGTGGCCACTGCAGCGACATTCAGTTACGCACTGGCCGCCAAACCCATGCTGACCCTAGAAGCCGCCATCATTGCAACCCTGACTTTGCTGCTCCGCTTCAAGTTCATTCCCAAAATGGAACAAATTGGCTCTGAAATACGCGACAACAGCAACCTGATGGCCATCCCTGAATTTAGAAAAATTCACAAAACCGCCATCTTGATCAACGCCACCCAACTCTTCACAGTCCTGGGTTCTCTCAGCTTAATTTAATTAATTGGGGTCAGATCACAATTAAAAGCATGCTGAACAGAGACTTGTAACCTTTCACCTCACAAAGCACACCATTGCAAAATATTCATCGTTGGCTCTTAGCCTTTACAGGACTCTTGATGAGTGCATGCACAACGCCAATGTCTATACAAAATTTGCAATACAAGCCTGTCGTTTTTGTTCACGGCAATGGAGATTCAGCAGCGCTTTGGCTAACCACTGTTTGGCGTTTTGAATCAAACGGTTGGCCTGCTAATTTGCTTCACACCATGGATGTCCCCTATCCCCTCGCACGGGACGCAGACGACAAACCGCAAGCTGGGCGCAGTTCCACCGCCGAACACATGCAAGTGCTCAAGGACAAGGTGGATGCTGTATTGGCACAAACAGGCGCCAAACAAGTCATCTTGATTGGCAATTCAAGAGGTGGTAACGCCATTCGCAACTACATTTGCAACGGCGGAGGTGCTCAGCGGGTTAGCCATGCCATCATTGGAGGTGGAACGCACCACGGGGTACAGGCGATTCCAGGCTTGAACGATGCCAGTGAGTTTTCAGGCGCTGGCCTTTTTCTCAAACAACTGAATGCGCCGAAAAACTCCCAAGGCGATGAGATTTGTGGTCCCACGCAATGGATGACCATTCGCTCTGACAACAACGACAAGTATGCGCAGCCTGATGGTCTTTGGCTTGGCATGAAGGGCCGCGCCACCTTGGTTGGTTTTGATGGGCCCGAACTCAAAGGCGCCTTGAATGTCGTGATCCCCAAAATTGATCACCGCGAAACTTCGTTTTCGCCTGCGGCTTTTGAAGCCAGCTATCAATTCCTGACGGGACATGCCCCCATGCACAACATCACGACGCAATCGCAGATTGAACTGAATGGCAAAGTATTTGGCTTGGGCGTGAACCCTCTTCAAGCAGACAGCGGCAACTTTGTGAACAATTTGCCATTGCAAGGTGCCAAGTTGAGCATCTACGAAACGGACACCCACACAGGTCAACGACGAGGTGCTGCAGTCCACCAATCAAGCATTTCCTCAGATGGCCATT
>JACCDY011067650.1_pt1 | contig 154126 bp, 129 predicted proteins | sample 7446391 | NCBI WGS metagenome assembly JACCDY01 (sample SAMN15323451, study PRJNA562643) | freshwater metagenome | isolation source: river surface water | place: USA:Blue River Watershed | collected 2017-08-18 | reverse complement strand
TTCAAATACAATTTTCAAATACAATTTTCAAATACAATTTTCAAATACAATTTTCAAATACAATTTTCAAATACAATTTTCAAATACAATTTTCAAATACAATTTTTTATGAGTTCTTTTTTTTTTCTTTTTTTTTTTCTTTTTTTCTTTTTTTTTTAATATAAAAGTGTATTATATACATCGCCACACAGGCTCAAAATCAGAATGGGTTAGCTTAGGTAGCACACACACACACACAAAAAGGGGTCGCATGCTCGGAGAGCACACAAAAAGGGTCAGCATGCTCGGAGAGCACACAAGGGGCACATGCTTAGGCAGCACGCGCGAAAAGGCCGGACACGGCGTTCCAGACACGCCAACGGCGGAGCTCCCAGCGGCGCTCTACGTAGATGGTTGTTGCTGCGCCATGAAGGCGATGAACTGCCGTCATAGTAGAATCCGCATCAGCCACAATGCCATATACTTCTTCGCATTTAACATCATTACGGACACATTCAGCCTCTACATCAGCAGAGATGATCGTGCCATTCATGCTGATGTTATTCTTCCTCACATCGTTGATGGCATAGGCGAACTTCTCATACTTGAAGAAGAGGATATTCGTATTTGCAGAAGAATCTTTCCACAGTTTATGCATCTCTCCGATAGCTGCCTTGGCAATCGCCTTGTCAGTCGTGGTACGAACCACCTCTTTCAGGTAATACACGCGCTCCACAATAGACTTGTCAAATAACATGTCAAATGACACGAGTAGATCATTGCGCGCGTCGTTCAGCTTAGAGAGTAGCTCGGGCATTGATGCCTTCTTCTTCTCCGTATCAGCGTCAACCGTGTTATGGTACTCTAGCATTTCAGCACGAATCTTGGCCAACTTCGTAGGGTTGGCAGCCATCTCCTCGGGGGAGACAAGGCCATACACCTCTCTGGGCTTCATCGCACCACAATTATTATCGCATGAGCAAAGATAGTACTCTGTATAGCAGTAGATAATAGAGCATCCGTTATACGACCATGGTTGGCAACCAGCGCATCCTTGAACCTGATTATCGCGATCCCATTCGGGATCCCGCTGGGATCTACACAGTGTGCAGAAAGGCTTAGAAGGCTTGGAAAACGTGGGAGGCATGTTGTAGTTGTGATAATCATACTATATTCAAAAAATATTTGTAAATATCTTATCTGTCATTTTTTATAGTACTCTTTTACAACAAATAATGTAAATAATCAAATAAATATATCATCCACAAAAAATGATTTGATCACGATTTAGGTATAAGAAGATCAACTTTTACAAAAATAACCTTATATTTACAAAATGATCCAACGAAAGATCAGTCCGGAAAGATCACAATCTTATTATGATCAACGTAGCCGCGAATGTCGCCAAAGACGCAATGAAGCAAAGATTTCTCATTTAACCATTCCCATCGCGATCGTCGCTTTCTTTACGTATCCGTATACTTTATGTAAATCATTATATAGGAATAACGTAAAGATGTGATAAAATGAAAAAAAATAGATAAATTTAAAAAAGAGATTTATCAAATGAATAAAAAATGATTTTTATGATCTTTTGATATTTATTCATACCTTTATAAAAATATCAACACGTTATTCGAAAAAATGGAAGATTTTTGTGGAAAGAATCTTCATTTCGTGAACGCGTTTGTCGTTTATTCCGAATCACTCAAATCAACCTATCCAAACGCACATGATCCAAATCGAGAGTGGCTCCATGTCATCCCTTCAAAGGATTCATGGATCACCAAGTGGATCAATCACTTTGCCGTTCCATTCGAGTATATGGAAGATGCTCCTTTTGAGCATCCGTATGCTCCATTTGCGTTTCCCATAGAAAGTGGTATCTTGGATGAGGCGTACTTTACGCTCATTTTCCAAGAAATCGACCATCCGGATATGGATGCGTTCTTTGAGGAAATGTTCTTCGATGATGAGCGCAGAATTACGTATTCTCGCATGGTGTATTATATCCGTGCCTTTACTACATTCTTTGCGAATCAAACGGATTCAGATACCTCCTCTTTTCGATACAAGCTATACCATGTGAGTATTTTATTATCCTTGAAGGATAGCGAGAGCGATGATCATGAACGCTCTATATATAGCATGCGCTCCACTCTTCGCTCATTGGATCTATTCCGTGAGATGAAGTATGAGGAGGCCTATAAGTGCGCTCATGTTTCAAACATCGATGAGTATGTGAGCAGGATTTTCATCCCCATTATTGCGATGATTCGAGCTTATATTTACATCAAACATGATGGTGATCTCATTCAGATCCCCGGATCACTTATTCACGACTTCTCCACTACTAACATAGTTGAGGATGTCGAAGGATCCGTGAAGATTCCCACGTATAAGCGTGAGGAAGAGATTCCCAACATTCTTCGCCGACGCGATACGAATGTATTGAAGAGCGGACATACCCCACTCATCTTTCATCCGGAATTGTATGCCAAAGATGGCGCATTGCGCATGAAGATTAAGGGCAAGATGATCACATACTCGGTAAAAGAGTTATGTGAGAAGCTACCGACACTTTTGCGTATGGAACAGAATAAGCGGAATTTTATGTATAGTTCCAACCTCTTCTTCGACCGTTCGGTCAAGGATATGAATTACTACTACAAGAATCAGCTCTTCCAAACAATCATCTCTTTTTGCGACGAAATTGCTTCCACAAAGGTGGAAGATATCGATTTGCGCATGAAGATTGTTCAGAATTATTATGGAAAGATGCGCGATGGCGAGAGCATGGAGCAGTATATTTACAACTTCCGATATGACGTTTTCAACGCCATCGGATCCAACTATTGCTACTACGCATCCCTTAGCGATTAATGATTGAATATATTATTTTGATATTTTGATATTCATTGTATATAAAAACATATATTTAAAAATATATTCTTATAAAAAAAATAAACTTCAACTCTGTTGGGATCCTTCGGATCCACAGAGTAGCAGCGCAAGTCGTCATCTTCTTACAAACGTATAAAGATAAAACAAAAATATAAAACGTGAAATATAAAAGATAAAAACGATTAAATCAATGTGCGCACTCCATCCAAGAATGAGATCTGTTTTGTCCATCCGAGCGCTTTCACTTTATCATTCGATATATAGTATCGTTTATCATTAAATGGACGATCTTCAACATATGTTATATAGCGCTCTTGCTCTTTGCCATCAATATTTTTGATAAGCCTTATGAGAAGATGTGCCACCGAAAGCACTGTATACTCATCCTCTTCGTCGCCACCAATATTATAAATCTCTCCCAAAGCGCCATGTTGTAAAATGAGATAGATGGCACTTGATACATCAGATACATGTAAGAAAGAGCGGACATTTGTTCCATCTCCTTGAATCGTGAGTGGTTGATCATCATTTAATAGTTTGATAAATCGGGGAATCAACTTTTCGGGATATTGATTCTTACCATATACATTGTTCGACCGTGTGATAATAATCGGCATTTTATATGAAAAGTAGTAGGATTTGGCCAATAATTCGGCACCCGCCTTTGTTGCGGCATATGGATTGGTTGGACACAAAATGGACTGTTCATCCTTCTTATCCTCTTCGTCATGAATCATCGATTCACCATACACTTCATCTGTGGAAATATGGATAAACCGCTTGAATATGTCCGGGTTTTTGACCATATACTTTCGCGTTGCTTCTAAGAGAGTATGTGTGCCTAAAATATTATCTTGGGTATATTGAAGGGAGTTTTCGAAGGAGTTATCGACATGAGATTGCGCGGCAAAGTGAATAATTGTGTCGATCTTGTACTCTTCTAAAATGTGTGAAACAAGATCATATGAGGTGATATTTCCTTTGATAAATGTGTACTTTCCGGAATTGCGAATGGCTTCACTCACATTCTCCTTGGAAGCACAATAGTAGAGAGCATCGATGTTGTAAATGTGAAAATCATGAACACTATTCATATATTCATTGTATAGGTATTCAATAAAATTGGAGCCGATAAAACCGCATCCACCGGTAATAAAGATATTTCGCATTTTCAAAAAAACATATATGATTATATATGTTTCACTCATTTTTTTTCAATCATATAAACGAAGAGTCTCTTCTCTCTTCTTCTTTATAAGTAGTTTGAAAGGAGTAGTGTGAAACCACCTTGTAGAATCGCAAACACAATCATAATAATCACGATTTTCATCCAATCTTTTGCCGATGGCATGGAGATTTTGAGAAACTCGTGCTCTTCATGATTTCTGCCAACGTTATAATGAATAAAATTTTCGATCACATTTAAAAGAATGAATGCCACAAATGAGGCTAAAAAGATCTTTGGCGGTAATCCGCGATGGATATAACAAAAATCAAACATTTTATTTTTCACTTCTCTCTCTACTCAATCATTTGATTTTATTTTTGTGATCCAATATTTGCGAAAATCCGACCATGTGAATGCCATATCCAATGTGATTTGATACTGATGATCTCCATATTGTAATGTGATATACTTCATATTGGGTAGTGGAATATAGATCATACATCTTTGATCAATAAATCCCATCATATGACAATGGATTAAGAAACCAAAGACGAGTACAAAGTAGCATAATCCTATATAGTACCCAAAGAGCAATCCATGTATCACTTCATCCCATAGTGTGTAGATATACCGATTTGGCAAATTTCCGAAAATATATCGAAGTGTATTCCACAGGAAGGAACCATATAGATAATATTTAGTGGTTTGTAAATAGGTGATCCCAAAAGAGTATCCGGAAATGGAGAAGAGAAAGAGAAGACGAATAAACTTCTCAATATTTGGAAATTGAATCAACATACTCTTTTGTTGATTTTGATTTTTGATTTTTGATTTTTGATTTTTGATAATATGTTTTATAAAATGGAATATATATATCATCTGTAAAAGGTCTTCTATATCCATTCTCTTTTTAATGAATCGAAACAGAAACGAAGTATGGGAAATTCGTGCGCGATGAGAAGATATTATATAAATTCTCCGCAGAAACATGAAAGAGTCCATTATCGCGATAATCGCGCAAAATCTCTGCCAAAGTGAACTCATGATACTCCATAGATCCCGTATAGATGATCTGTGGCGGAATACCACCTTCTGGAATACCTTCCATTGGAAGGCTCAGCATAGAGTGGATGCGACTGCGCACGCGGCTATGACTGGCATGACGGAGTTGATTTACGTGTGCCACAAAAGCACCAATATCTCTGGTTTCACGAATGATCTCAATACGGGCAGAATTCGATTCGTGATCCAGGATCACTTGGTGAATTCTGTACACATTACCATCCGGATTTGGATTTGATGGATTCGTAGGAACCTGGTTCTTAAATTCATCGAGCTTACGCTTGCCGGTAATACGTTGATTCAACTCTGCTGGTTCGAACGCAGAGTAGAAGGGAGTCTTCATCTTTTTGAAAAGAATGGGTTTACGCTACGGGTTTTTGATACTTGATATGTATGAATCAAATGGGTTCATATTTTTAAAAATGTAAATTTTTTATCATGTTTAAATTCATATTGAATATAAAGGAAAAATAAGTAAACGTGTATAGAAACGAAAGATGTTGATTACGATTATTACTCCCACAGTGGGTTCGAAGTATTTGCGAAAGTTGCTCCACTCCATCAATGAGCAGAGTGGTCTGAATGTTGATTTCACCATAGAGCACTTTATTGTGGTTGATCATGGGGATGTTTATCGAACACGTGTTAACACGATGTTGAATGAGGTTTTGGAGCATAATGGAGTAAAGCGGTATGTTTTTGAGATCCCTTTTTCGAGTGGTGCGAATGATTACAAAGGTCATAAGATCTACTCGGCGATTCCGCAATTTGTGCGTGGTGAATATACCATGCTTCTTGATGATGACAATTTCCTCTATACCGATCATATATCTACATTTGTGAATATGATGAAGGAGAAGGAGTATGATTGGCTCTATTCGTTGCGGAGTATTGTGGATAAAGATGATAAGAAGGTGTGTGAAGATCGGTGTGAATCGCTTGGATATTTGAGCCCTGTTTTTTATAATCCATCGAGCTTCTTGATTGATACGAATTGTTATTTTGTGAAGAGTACGGTGATGAAGAGTGTGGCACATGTGTGGAATCGACCTGCTCAATATAATGATAGCGATCCGGATCGTCAATTTGGTCGTGTTCTAATGGGCAACTTTCCCAATTACAAATGTACAAAAAAGTACACACTTGGGTATCGTGTGGAGGAGGATGGGAAGGGAGTGAGTGTATCTCTCTTTCGTCGTGGAAATGAGGAAGTGTACAAGAAGTATGGAACGGCGCATATTTGGGAGCGTCCAACGATCTTTTTGGCGCACTTTAATGATGCGCAAACGGAGCGACTGATTCAGCGGATGTATGCAAAGGAGAAGCCGTTTATCGGTTTCAAGCAATGGCAATTGAATCTATTTGATGATCTGGGGGATAAGATTCATGTACAAAATGTATATCGAACGCCTTTTATCCCGAAGGGATCCATTGTATGGATTCACATGTGTCATATGAATGAATTACCCAAACATATTTCAACGCGAAATGATATTTATCGTGTATTATATACGATTGAGTCGCCAAATGTGCGTCATACGGCACAGTGGGATAAAGGATTTTTGGCGCAACATTTCGATATTGTGATGACATATTGGACGGATCTTTTCAAGGTTCGTAGTGAGAATACCATATACTTCCCGTTTATCCATCGTCTTCATATGAAGAGTGCGGAAGATCGGAAGTGGGTTTCGAATCCTTCGAATAAAATTCCATCGGCGGCAATATTGCTCGAAAATCGGGATTATCGGAACACATATACAATTAATGATGTGAAATTGGAAGCACAAGATTATAAGCGCAAATTGGTGGTGGAGAACATCGCAAAGTATATCAAAGTGTACTGTTATGGCGCATCATGGAAGAGTGTAGCTTCATCGGAAAATATTGTGTGTAAAGAGACTCCGAGTCGTTTTGAGGATCGAGATATGACGATCGACTATTATGGAAAACATACATTTTCGATTATTATTGAAAATTGTAATGCGTCGGGATATGTATCTGAAAAGATTTATGACGCTTGGATGGTATCATCGATTCCCATTTATTGTGGTAATTTTGATGAGCATTTGCGCAAGTATATTGGTGATGATATACCGATTGATAAGATGATGATCAATTTGGACAAGATTGGTATTGAAAATATAGGGAAGTTTATTAATGATCTTTATATGGATGATATTCAAGAGTATATGGCGAATATTGAGAAGTATAAAGGTATCGTTTTGGAGCGTGTTGGAATAGAGGCTTATAATAAGAAGGTGATGGAGATTATTTCCACCATTCACACTTCATAAATACCTTTTTTCTTTGATAAATATATAATATATTCTAACTTTATATTATAGCAGTGTGTGGAAAATGAGTAAAGAGAAACACACAACGAGATGTTCATGCTCCTGCCATCCATGTGCCTGCCATTATATCTATCTTTGTGCTACTGGTTATACAGGCTACACTGGTTTTACTGGGTACACGGGTTCCAATGGAGCGACAGGATATACTGGCTACACAGGCGCAAAGGGTGATACAGGAGCAACAGGTGCTACGGGGCCGCGGGGTCAAGCAGCGCAATTTGGAGCAACAGGTGCTACGGGTTATACAGGATATACGGGTGATACTGGACCCATTGGTCCCGCAGCTCAATTTGGCGCAACTGGATCTACGGGTTATACAGGTGATACGGGTCCCATAGGTGAGACGGGTCCCAAAGGAGACACAGGTTCCATAGGAACGACAGGCTATACGGGCTATACAGGGTATACGGGTTCAACGGGTGAGAAAGGTGATATAGGTGCCACAGGCTATACGGGTCCGATGGGTGAGACGGGTCAAGTAGGCGCGAAAGGTGATACAGGAGATACTGGAAGTAGAGGAGAAACCGGTTATACAGGCTACACTGGCGCAAAGGGAGATACAGGTTCCACGGGAGCTATGGGAGCAACTGGATATACAGGTTTCCGTGGTACCACTGGGTATACTGGATATACTGGAAGCAGAGGAGCAACCGGTTATACGGGTTATACGGGTTATACTGGTCCCATAGGAGAGACTGGTTATACTGGCTATACGGGTTTCACAGGCGCGACAGGTTATACGGGTGCTACTGGTTATACCGGCTACACAGGTCCCATAGGAACGACGGGTTATACTGGTTATACAGGTGCTACCGGTTATACTGGATACACAGGTTTTACAGGCTATACCGGCTACACAGGATATACGGGTGATACTGGGTACACAGGTCCCATAGGAACGACGGGTTATACCGGTTATACTGGATATACTGGCGCGACAGGATACACTGGTCCCATAGGAACGACAGGTTTTACGGGTGATACTGGGTACACAGGTGATACGGGCTATACCGGATATACTGGTTTTACGGGTGATACTGGATATACTGGTTTCACAGGTTTCACTGGTGATACGGGCTATACCGGATATACTGGTTTTACGGGCTATACTGGATATACTGGTTTTACGGGCTATACTGGATATACTGGTTTCACTGGTGATACTGGTTATACGGGCTATACCGGATATACTGGTTTTACGGGTGATACTGGTTTTACGGGCTATACCGGATATACTGGTTTTACGGGTGATACTGGATATACTGGTTTCACTGGATACACTGGTTTCACAGGTGATACTGGTTTTACGGGCTATACCGGATATACTGGTTATACAGGTTTTACAGGTGATACTGGGTACACAGGATATACAGGATATACTGGTTTCACAGGCTATACTGGGTATACTGGATATACTGGCTATACTGGATATACTGGATATACCGGATATACTGGTTTTACGGGTGATACTGGGTACACAGGCTATACTGGATATACTGGATATACTGGTTATACTGGGTACACAGGCTATACTGGATATACTGGTTTTACAGGTTTTACAGGTGATACTGGATACACGGGTTTTACAGGTGATACTGGGTACACAGGTTTTACAGGTGATACTGGTTTTACAGGTGATACTGGGTACACAGGCTATACTGGATATACTGGTTTTACAGGTGATACTGGATACACAGGTTTTACAGGTGATACGGGATATACTGGATACACAGGTTTTACAGGTGATACGGGATATACTGGATACACAGGATATACAGGCTATACTGGATATACTGGATATACTGGTTTCACGGGTGATACTGGGTACACAGGTTTTACAGGTGATACTGGTTTTACAGGAGATACTGGCTATACTGGTTTTACAGGAGATACTGGCTATACTGGTTTTACGGGTGATACAGGCTATACGGGTTTTACTGGTGATACTGGGTACACAGGCTATACTGGATACACGGGTTTTACAGGTGATACTGGGTACACAGGTTTTACAGGTTTTACGGGTGATACAGGCTATACTGGATACACAGGTTTTACAGGTTTTACGGGTGATACAGGCTATACTGGATATACTGGTTTTACAGGTGATACAGGCTATACGGGTTTTACTGGTGATACGGGATATACTGGATATACTGGTTTTACAGGTGATACTGGGTACACAGGCTATACTGGATATACAGGATCGGCTGGCATTTCGGGTGGTATCGTCTTTGTTTTAGATACGGCGGGTGGATCGGCTCCAATCACCGATGGTTTATTATTACGAGATGCAAATACGACGGCTCAAACTTCCATTACATCGGGAAGTCAAACAAATACCTCTTTCTTGATGGGAACTTTCACATCGCAAGCGATCCCCTTCTCATCCAATGCGGTGGTTGGTGGAAATTGGACATTAACCATGCATGGACAATCGGATAATGCTTCCGATGTGTTCTTCTACATTTCCGTTTATTATGTGGATCCAGATGGTGTTTCCAATAAGACTCTCATTTCCGCAGGTAGTCCAGCTACGGCGGATCTTATCGGCACAATCAATCAAATGTATACGACGGATGTATATGTGGCCGCATTCAGTTTACCCTCAGTAGATCATCGCATTCTTGTGGAAGTGTATGGGTACACTACCGGAACAAACCGCAATCTTACACTCTACTTCCGCGATAACACACAAGCTGTGCTCACAACAACCGTTGCTTCCAACGTATTCGGTCCCACCGGTTATACTGGATATACGGGTTATACTGGATATACTGGGTACACAGGATACACTGGTCCCATAGGAGAGACTGGGTACACGGGATATACTGGATATACTGGGTATACGGGTCCTACTCTTTGGTTGGAAAGTGGGGCAAATATATACTATAATGGAGGAAATGTGGGTATTGGAACAAGCGCCCCACAATATGCGTTGAGTGTGGTGGGTGAGGCGAATGTTTCGGGAAACCTCTTTGTGGATGGAAATGTGAAGATCGGGACAAGTAGTATTTATTTGGATGGTCTTCAAAATCGCATCGGCATTGGTCGTTCGAACCCACAGTATTCGCTTGATATTGCGGGTAGCGCAAATATTTCGGGAGATATGATTTTGAATGGCGGTCTCAATGTTTCAAATATTGGCGGATATTTACAACTTTTAGCCGGTAATGCGATTATGTTGGGAGGCCAATCTGGTTTTGGAAATATTTACATTGGCAATCCATACAGCGATGGTCAATCGATTTTTATTGGAGGAAATGGAGATAACATCTTTTTAGGTGGAAATGTTTTCACTGTTGAGACGACCAATACATATGTGAATGATCAATATATTACCCTCAATCATAATGGAAACTCATACATTGGCTCGGGTATAAAGATCGAGAATACGGGAAATATTGTGGCAAGTTTGCTTCTTGATACAAATGGCAATTACATTTTAACGGACGCAAATAGTGGTGTTTATAATCTACATACCGTCGGCTTGGGTGATTTCCGGGATCTTACCACATACTCGAAGAAGATAGGTGTAAATACAACTACACCCGGTACCACATATGCCATTGATGTGGCGGGAAATATCAATCTAACCGGCGATTTATACAAGAGCGGTTCCCTCTTCTACGGTGCGACCGGATACACCGGTTATACGGGTTATACAGGTTATACGGGCTATACAGGGTACACCGGATATACTGGGTACACTGGTTTCACAGGTTATACGGGTTATACTGGGTACACGGGTTATACGGGCTATACTGGATATACGGGGCCGAGTAATTCATATATTACGGATTCAACGGCAACAACGGCTGTTTCGGTGGGAACGACAGCAGCAACACTCTTCTCGGCATCACCGATCACGACGGTTGCGGGTGCGCGTTATTTGATCCAATATTTATTCAGTTCAACATCAAACAATAACACAAATAACATAAATACAACGATCTTCCGTAATACGATCAATTTGGCAACAGGAACAGCAACAAACGTCACAACTACCACAAATGGTATTGGTAGAGTACAAGCAGGAAATGGAATTATTTTTACATTAACGGGATCTTATATTGACACACCCGGAGCGGGAACAACAACATATAGTGTACAAGGTATTGCTACATCCGCAACAACAGGAACAGCAACAAATGTACGATACATTCATGTAATGCGGATTTCTTAGATTCTCGAATTTAAGAAAAAGGTATTTCATTCAACTCGCTTGGCTGACCGGAGGTCATCAGCGATCTGCTGCGACATGAGCAGGGAGTCGTCATGTAATGCGGATCTCTTAGATTTTGTAATTTATATAAAAATATTGAATTTATATATAAAAATATTGAATTTATATATTATTTTATATATTTTTACTTTTTATTAAATGTTTTTTAGAAGATATATGTTTTTTAAAAACAGATTCTGCGAACATACCTGTATTACAATATTCACAATAATATGTAAACTCTTTTTTTTTCTCGTCATTTGTTGAATGATTATTTAATAAATGTGATTTAAAATTATATAAGTGATCACTTGTAAAATTACATATATTACATTTATGTATAAGTTTTTCATTATTTGAAGATGTTCGTGTAATTTTACCATTTATATGTTTACCTGATTTTATATGTCTTTCATAACAAAAAAGTGTTTTACAATTGTAATCGCATTTTTTACAATAAAAATATTTTATGATATGTTCTTTTTCCATTATTGTAGTAATATGATAATATCTCTTTATATTATAAATATTTATCTCTTTAAGACGAATAAAAACATATTCAAATATTATTTGAATATAAAGGAGTTTCAACATATACATATATTATAGTTTAAATATTTAAACTTTATAAAATGTGTTCTTTAATTGAAAAAAGATCAGACAATTTACATGATACAATATATAATAAGATGAAATCAACAGAATATGAACACTTTTCAATTGATTTTCATCAAAAAAAATATAATCATGTATCATATCACTGGACTAATATTTCTGAAAAGATTTTATTTGAATCTGGTTTTATTCATGATTTTAATCATCTTCGTTTGCGACGAAAATCTGTATTCGAAAATACAGGAACATATTATAATCCTGTTCGTGAATTTGGTTTAGATGGAATTTCAATTGAATATATAAATAATGATGATAAAATTTATCATGGTATTCAATCTAAATATTGGAAGAGCAGAAGTTTAACAGCATCTGATTTAGGATCATTTTATCAAGCAATATTTATGAGAATGAAAACTAAAGATCATCGTTCAAAAGGTTATCTTTATCATAGTTGTAAATTACAAACAGATGTTAGGGATGATATTTTATTTAATAAACAAATTATAAATCATTATCTTGATTTTAACACAGATAAACAAATTATATCTGATTTAGAAAATACAAAAAACGAAGCTGAGTTTGAATTACGAGATTATCAAAAAGAAGCTATATTTGAATTAAAAAAAGAGTGGTGTGGAATTAAACTTCTAAATTTACCATGTGGTATGGGTAAAACAGTAATATTTAATAATTATTTAAAAGAATCTAATTATAAAAATATTTTTATTTTCTCACCACTTAAAATTCATGTTCAACAAAATTTGGATAGAATGATAAATTTTTTACCTAATTATAAAACATTGTTATTGGATAGTGATGGAACAACAGATATAAATTTGTTAAAAACAATTCTTAAAAATAGATCTATTATATCATCAACATACGAATCTGCTGAAAATGTTGTTAAAGATTTGTTTGAAATAATACCTAACTTAGAATCGGATTGTTTAGAAGAAGATTATTTATCAACTATTGACTTATCTAATTCAATCTTAATTATAGATGAGGCTCATAATCTTATAAATCGTGAAAAATTAAATAATATAATTAAAAATTTTCCAAAAGTGTTGCTTGTATCAGCAACCCCTCCGAGTTGTTTACAAGAATTATTTGATTCTGATATTATTTATAAATATCCTTTTTATAAAGCAATTGAAAATAAATATATATGTGATTATCAAATATATATTCCATTTATATCAATAAATGACGAATCAAATATGTCTGAAATAATTATTGAAAAACCTATTGAATTAAAAGATATAAATAGTATTTTTATTTATAAAATTTTATATTTAATAAATGGAATGCTACAAACAGGAAGTAGAAAATGTATTGCTTATCTAACAAGTCATGAACATTGTATAGAGTTTACAGAAATTTTTAAAAAAGTAATGTCTGAATATCATTATATACCATTGTGGATAGAAACAATTATTTCAGATATTTCATGTGAAAAAAGGAGAGATATCTTATCCGATTTTCAAAAAGATTTAAACGATGGATTAAAAATTTTATGTTCTGTTCGTATTTTAAATGAAGCTATTGACATACCTAAATGTGATTCTATATTTATTGAAAATGTGGGAGATAAAACTAATGATATTACAATTGTTCAGAGAATTTGTAGAGCTAACCGTTTAGTAGTAGATAATCCAAATAAAGTAGCAAATTGTTTTTTATGGACAACTGATCTAAATAAAATTTTAGAAACATTATCTTTATTAAAAGAGAATGATATTAATTTTTATAAAAAAATATTTATAATGAATGGAAATTATAATAAAAATGGAAATAATGAATATAATAAACAAATTAATAATAAAAATATTAATTTACAAGAATTTATACATTTGAAATGTCATGCTAAAAAATATGATCCAATTGAAATAGCTAAAAATATTTTTGAAAGGGCTTTACTACGTCAAAAAAATGGTGGAAAATTATTACCACAACATCACTGTAAAAATAAAACTACGGATGATGATATTCAAGAAACAAAAGATGCAAAAATAATGTTTAGATGGAAAAAAAAATCACATAACAATATTTTAAATAAAGAATTAAAAGTGTTGTTAGATAGCTATTTTAAAAATTGGGATTTATCAGTAGATGAAAAATGTTTTAAAGAAATATATGAAATTGTAGAACGTGCTAAAATTAGAATATCAAAAAATAAACGAGCAATGCCACGAAAGATTTTAAATATTAAAAGTAGAGAAGAGAATCCTGAATTATTACAAGAACATAAAGACAGATTAAGACTTTATTTTATAAAAAATAAGTTAAATGACGAAAAATGTCCTGAATATATTATAAAAATTAAAGAATATTTAGATCAACATCTTCCACAATGGAATGATACAGTTGATTTAAAAAAAAAAGCATATGATGAATGTATAAATATAGTAAATCGAGCTTATAAAAGAAAAGAACAAAATTTAGATTTATTACCTAAAAATATTCGTAGAAAAAATAAGACGAATGATGATATTCAAGAAACAAAAGATGCGTTAGTATTACGAGCATATGTTATGTCATTACAAGGCAAAGGTAATGGTGCTAAATGTTATGATATAGTTAAAGATTATTTAGATCAAAATCTTCCAGGATGGAGAGATAAAAAAATAAATTATGTAAACGACTTATTAATTTCTATAAAAGGAATTGTAATTCGTGCAAATAAAAGACTTGAAGAGAATAAACATTTTTTACCAAAATATATATCAAACAAAAGTGATTTAGATCTAATACAAGAAAATAAAGATGCTGAAAAGTTAAATAAAATACGTAAAAATAGTAAAATTTTAAATTCTCCTAATTATATTGAAATTAAAAAATATTTAGATGAAAATTTACCTGGATGGATTTGATCTATCTATTTTTTTATTTTATTCATATCATACAAAAAATGATCATATTCGTGTGATTATAAAGAACATATATGAAAGAGAGTATAAGAGGATACGAAGATGAGCAAAACATTGGTGATTGTGGAATCTTTCGCAAAGTCGAAGAAGATCCAGCAATTCTTGGGTGATAAATATGTAGTCGTTCCATCTTTCGGTCATATCACCAATTTGGATAATGAGAAGCATGGACGACTTGGTGTGGATGTTCAAAATAACTTTCAGCCGGTTTATACGGTGATTCAGGAGAAGCGGAATTTGGAGACGGTTTCGAAGTTGAAAAAGATGGCAAAAGAGTCCTCCAAGATTCTCATATGTAGTGATCCCGATAATGAAGGAGAGAATATCGCATATCATATTGCGAATTTGCTCCAACTTCCCGTGAGTGAAAAGAATCGGTGCTCTTTTAATGAGATCACATTGAGTGCGATTCAAGATGCGATCAAAAATCCGCGAACGATCAATATGAATGTGGTATACTCTGCCCAAGGACGCCAAGTTCTTGACAAAGTGTGCGGGTACGATTTGAGCCCCGTATTGTGGAAGCATGTTGCGCCGAAGTTGAGTGCTGGGCGCGTTCAAAGTGTAGCGCTCCGGATGATTGTGGAGAAGGAGAAGCAAGTGGAATCGTTTGAAAATTCCGTTGCGTTTAAAACAAGCGGGATTTTTCAGAAAAATATTCATGCTTCTCTCAACGCCTCTTTTGAAAATGCGGAGCGAGCAAAGGCGTTCCTTACTACCCTTTTAACGCAATCCCATCGGTTTGTTGTGGCATCGATTGATAAGATGAAGTTGTCGAAGAAGCCACCTGCGCCATTTATCACATCAACGATTCAACAAGAAGCGGGTTCGCGATTCAAGATTTCGGCAAAGAAGGTGATGGCCGTTCTTCAAAAGCTCTATCAAAATGGTTATATCACCTATATGCGCACGGATTCCGTTGTCCTTTCCAATGATGCGATCCAGAATATTAAAGAGTATATTCTTGACAATTATGGTGCCGATTACCATCAAGCCCGTCAATATAAGAATAAAGGAACGAATTGTCAACAAGGACACGAAGCGATCCGCCCGTGTTATATGGACAAATCGACGATTCCGGAAGGTGATGAAATCGATAAGTTGGATCGCAAGGTATATGAGCTCATTTGGAAGCGAACGATCGCATCACAAATGGCGGAATGTATCTCCGAAATCCATACAATGAAGATCATCATCGAAAAGTATGATCCCTACGCATTTATCGCAAAGTGCGAACAAATTCTCTTTGATGGCTATCGCAAAGTGTATGATGAGAATTATGAGGGTAAGAAGGAGAAGAGTGATGAAGATGATCCGGTGATGAGTGAGAAGGGTATTTTCGAGAGTTTGAAGGTGGGGTCGGTGGTAAAGATGAAGTCGATATGTTGTGTGGAGCGCGCCGCGCAACCCATTCCGCGTTATAACGAAGCTTTTCTTGTGAAGCAAATGGAGCGCGCCGGTATTGGTAGACCGAGTACATATGCGAGCACCATTGAGACCCTTTTGGAGCGCAAATATGTGGAAATCCGCGATATTGAGGGAAAGAAGCGCAAAGGTCTTCAACTTACCATTCGGGAAAAGGGAACGGAGATTGAAGAAGAGAGTATTGAGATCAAGATTGGTGAAGAGAAGAAGAAGATGGTTCCAACATCGATCGGTCGCGCAACATGTGAATTCCTTGAAAAACACTTCCCACATATCATGGATTATCAATTCACATCGCATATGGAAGAGAAGCTTGATAAAGTGGCACATGGAGATCATGTGTGGCATCAAGTTGTTCGCGAATATTATGATTCATTCCATCCGACGGTGGAGAAGTTGCTCCATCGCGAAGAGGCTCAAAAATCGCGAAATGATCGAAAGCGTCTTCTGGGAAAGGATGGAAATGGGCGCAATGTGTACGCGTATGTTGCCAAATATGGATCCGTCTTTCAAGTAGGTGAAGATGGAGATAAAGATAAGAAGTTCACAAAGATCGAATCTCCACATAGTGTGGAGAGTGTATCGATCGAAGATTATCTCCTTTTGTGTAAATATCCGAAGTTGCTCGGTCAATATCAGGAGAAAGATGCGTTCCTCAAACGCGGACCTTATGGATTCTATATTTCATATGATGGGAAGAATTATAACGCACCACATGGCGAAGATACGGGGATTGAAGAGGTTGCCCAAATCGTTCAGAGCAAAAATGATTCTGCCGAACCTACACCTACATCCACACTTATCAAAGAGTTGGGGAAGTATATGGTAAAGAACGGGAAGTATGGAGCATATGTACAATATGAGAAGACGATCGCAAAGATACCGAAACATATTGTTGCGGCGGATATTACGAAGGAGTTGTGTAAAGAGTTGATTGATAAGGCAAAGAGTGTATCGAAAGATGTGAAGAAGAAGAAGCAATACTTTTCATCCACAAATAAGAAGAGTGAAAGTGATAGCGATTCTTAGAATCGCGTTTATTTTCTAATTTTGTAATTTTGTAATTTTGAAAATTTGTATTTTGTTATTTTTATCATTCCATTGTAATGATAAATATAAACTATATTTTAAGTTTGAATTAAATATCAAATGAAACGAAGTATTGAAAGAAGGATTTATATAATTCTTCCAACACTTCTTCATCAATTTCGATCTTTTCATTACCAAATCCACAAGATGGTGTTATATTATAATCCCATTCAACTCCTCTTTGAAGAGATCCGGAAGAGCACACTTCACCGGAAACGTGATACTTACCACACGTGGATTTAATTTCAACGCGCACTTCAAAATCCAAATCATCTTCGTACTCAAAGTAAGATGGTACATCAAATGGTGCGTCGATATATACCGCAACAAAGTTTGGAAATATTTCTTCTTGATCATACTTATGTTTGCGACATATTTGTGTAGCTCGTCGCAATTGGCAACATTCTACCATTTTGTGGTAATTCGGATCGCTACTCTTATTTTTATGTAAATACGAGATCACATTTTTCCAATAATACATTTTATGAAAAGCATCATCACATTTGGCTCTTCGGAACTCGTCATCATCCATATTTTGAATATCATTTTCATCTTCATCATAATCGATAAAGTTCCAAATAGACGCTTCTTTTTCAACCTTGTCAAATTGATCCTCTTCAATTACAAACTCTTGAAAATGAAAGATCCGCTTTGATTGATGAAAGATCATATTTACCGAAATATTTTTATCAAATTCAATTTGTAAATCTGAATCTGAACTCTTCCCTTTTCCTTTCTTATCATCATCATATATATTTACTTTTGAGATCAAATAAATATTATATGTTTTTATTCCCAAAAACGCATCCAAAAAGATCCGCATATATGTTTCAATACTACGTTTCTTCTTTGAATACATATAATACAAGTATTTACATACATCTAACGTGAAGAAACCTAAATATCGCGTATTTTCATACTCGATTTGAAAAAAGATCCTCTCCGAAATCGATGGATACTCCACCTTCGGTGGGTTTGTTAACTGAATTGTCTTACTCATTTCTCTTCTATTTCAGATGAATCTCTCTATATCGAATAAGAGAAGATAATTCTAGCTCATTTGTTATGATGAAAAAACGGAGTAATAAAAAGTAAAAGAAGACTCCTATATTCTTTTATTTCGTAATAAAAATATTATACTTTTTACATATCATATATTGGTGTCATATATATAAATTATATAAAAAATATGATAAATATTCCTATAAAATTACTCTTTACTCTACTCCACTGCTCTGAAATAGGAGAATTAGAGTTTTCTGAAAAAAAAAAGCTAAAAAATGTTTCACCCGAATCGTTTGGGTTGGCGCCGATTATATTTGCCAACTTGTTTTTTCGAATTCTCTGATTCTCCTATTTCAGAGCAGTGGAGTAGAGTAAAGAGTAAAATACCACTTATTATTTATCTGAAAATTAAAAATTATATTTTAATATACACCATTGATCATATATAATATTTTATTCTTTTCATTTAAAAATAAAAAAATATATAGGAATTATTTCTTTTTCTAAATACTCTTTTCATAAAAGTATATTTCGCATAAAAGTATATTTCAGAAATATTAAATCCAAATCATAAAACTAAAGCTCTTTATATCCAAATCATAAAATAATTTATATATTTTATGATTGTATTTTATGGGGTTGTTTAACGTGTTTAACGTGTTTAACGTGTTTAACATGTTAAGGGTTTACCCTGACGCGGAGGTTGACGACTCCCTGCTACTCTGCGCTCGATCATTCGTCCCGAATGATCGAGCCAGCAGAGCAGAGTAGGAGAACGGAGTTCTCAACTCTGTTGGGATCCTTCGGATCCACAGAGTTGCAGCGCAAGTCGTCATACTTCGAGTAAAAATGTAATAAACATAATCATTTCGAGTGTCGGATTCTTACCAAGTAGAAGATGTATATCAATATTTGGATTTAAGATTTGATAAAAGAGATGTAAATGTGAATAAAGGAGTGTCATACTATTTTTATCCAAAAAGTTCAATTTAAACTCCACTTTTCGATCTTTGCGTACCAATCCGCGATATGTTATTTGTAATGGCGCTTTTGATAAGAAGGATTTTTCAAAGATAACACGCATATACATATCTATCTTCGCATCCACCTTCGGATCTTCTTCACGATGATACATTACATATAAATCAATATGTGAATTTGTCATATATAAATAATATATACCACATAATGAACCATCTTCATTGCGGATCAAGAGTGGAAAGAGGAGTGATTTCTGCTTTCCATACTTTTGAATATGGTGAATGATGATATACTCTACATCAAATCCCAAATAAAAGCTGTTTTGAAGTTCCATCATACGTGTACTTTTATTTGAATTTGAATTTAAATGTGAACGTTTATAAGTGGTTGATGGGATCATCCATGCTTGGTTTTCATTTCGATGATTCAAATGTTCCATATAATAGAGTGCCATAATGTACTTTTTAAGATGTGTGCTCTTGAATTCTCCTTTCTTCGTTTCATAAAAATCGCGGAATCCGTGCCCATACTCTTCCATTGCCTTTTGTGAAATCGTGATTTGATTTTGATTTTCACTCTTTCGAACATATGCGTTTAATAATAAGTGATCTTCAATCACAAGATCATCCATAAATGTGCGCAATTTCTCGTATAAAATCGGTTTGATCATCCAACTTTCGCTTTCCATCTTTTGGAAGAGTGATAAGATCTTTTCTTTTTGAATATATAATGTTTCTTTGGGGTGTTTTTGAAAGAGTTTGTAATAGATCTCATTTACAAATTTCAATGTTAGCGAATGTGTGTCAAATCCATCGACAAAAACACTGATCTCTTCATTTAAATTTCCACTCTTCAACTTTAAAATCGATCCCGAAATACTTTTATTCTGATTCTGATTTTGATTTCCATTTTGATTTGTAATCCATTCAATCAAAGATTGAAAGATGGCACTATTTTCAGGGCAATATTTGATCGAGTGATTTGTGTTAAAATCAAGTGTATATGTTGGGAATTCATCAAATAGAGGTTTGTTTGAAGAGTTTCCGCACACTTTATCTCGTGGACTCGTTTGAATACGGATCATACACACATTCATAAATTGGCCATTTTTTGAAATAGAGATCTGATCTTGTGGAAGGATAGAGAAGGCATATGTCGAATCGCGCAGAAACTCCTTTCCTAACAGAATATGTACATTTGCTACACCCTCTTTTTCTGCTTTGATAAATTGAACGTTTTGATTTTGCGAAAAATATTGAAATTGTTTCATTATTTGATCGGCCTCTTTTTGAAAATTACCATATACATCATAAAACGAAAGAATGATCTTCCTTTCACTCTTACTCTTCGATTTTGGAAAGAAGATCGGTGCGGATTTTAGATTCATATTTTTATTCATACGTTTGTTATTGTTATTTCGATTTTCAACTCGTTTCGAATATGGAGTCGCAATTTTTTCCGAATCTTCATCATTTAATAATTGAAACCCATTTCGCGGATTTCTACGCGTGGATTTTGAATTTTGTAAAAGATCCATTTGATCACACCCTTACTCTTTATACGTACTACTTATAAAGAATATATCTTTTTATTTCATTCTCTTTTATGATATATAGATTTATATATTTTATAAATAGATCATGGAAAGTGAGGAAGAGCGATCTTTGCGTGTTAATAATTTATCAATATCACTCTTTGTGAATGTATATGGAAGTGTATGAATCGCGATCATTTGCTTCTCTTTTGGCATATATAATTCATAATTGAGTCTCATAAAGATCTGTTCAAATCCTCGTTTTAGATTTCGGATTCCATCCTCCTCACTGCTCACATTTTCAATCATATATTTGATAATCTCATCCGTAAAGATATAATCCGCGCCATTTAATCCAATATTTTGAGACACTTCCGCAATGAGATGTTCTTTGGCAATTTTGAGCTTCTCTTGAACGCCATACTTATCAAATTCAACGATTGTCAAACGATCCCGCAATATCGGATTGATTTGGCTCAAATCATTCAACGAAAAGAAGATGATACATTTCGATAGATCAATATCAAGACCGAAAAGATATTTATCATGAAATGTACTATTTTGCGTCGTATCCGTAATATGTGTAAGAATATGCTCTATTTCCGCACCTTTGGACGTACTCGATATTTTATCCAATTCATCAAAGAATAAAATCGGATTCATACATTGCGTCTCCATTAGAAGCTCCACAATACGCCCATAATTTGACCCCTCATATGTATACGCATGTCCTTCCAAAAAGGACGCATCTGATGCCCCTCCCAGTGCCGTGAATCCAAAAGGCATTTTTAGAGCCCTGGAAACGCCATGTTTGATCAATGACGTTTTGCCCACGCCCGGGGGCCCTGTAAGTGCGATGACGGAGCATACAGATCGGGGATTGGAAATGCGCTGTGCGATCAATTCACAAATCTTATTTTTGGCACGGGTTTGTCCGTAAATCGTCGCATTTAAAATCGCAGTACATTCACTCATAAATGTTTGGATCACATCAAGAGGATCGGATTTTGAAACAGGGAGATCGACAAAATGATCAAAAGGAAGGCGCTGAACGGCCGAAATCCACTTTGAAAGTTTGGCATACTCATTATCATCATGATGTAATTTTTCGAAATGATCGATTTTATGAAGCAACATCTTCTTCGTTTGATTGGATAAAGAAGTCGATTTGATAATCCGATATTTGACGGGAATGGCTTCATCAAAAGAAGCATAAATGCGATCTTCCTCTTTCAATAAATCGATTTGCGCACTACTATGCAAATTCTTAAAATAATCATCATGCTTTGAACGATCCCGAATACGCTTCGCATACTTCTCATACTCTACTTCTTGTACCACGTGTTGCCCCACGTGTTGCCCCACACGTTTCCGTATTGGTTTAGGTATGATCACACGAGATCTCTTCTTGACATCCTGATCCATATTTACATCCACCTCCCGATCCACATTTGAGTCCGGTGGGAAGGGCAGTAGTGGATTCTTATTTTCGGATGATATGGTGATACGCATCTTTTTGGGTTTATTCTCCTCTTTCTCTTCTTCTTCTTTTTTCATTCTTTGCCTTTAATCTCTTTTTTACTTCTTCTTCTACTTAATCGTTTTATTTTTTTCGAAAAATAAAAAGTCGGAGTCGGAATCATTTATTTCAAAAAAAAAGAGAAATCAAATCAAACATCGCTTCTGATACACTTCTTCTAATAATTCATGATAATTATATAATGATGATAACGCTTGCGGTCGCGCACTCTTCACCACCATGATCGCCTCCGACGGTGTATAGTGATACTTCGCGATCAAATAGGCAGCAACCACCGTCGCCGATCTCATTAATCCCCAATAACAGTGAACGTAAACGACTTTCCCACTTTCAATTTGTGAGTTGATAAAGTCGATACATTCGGGTAATTTTTGGCGGAATGCTGCGATATTTTGTGGATCTTTGCTATCTTCCACATCAAGGCGATAGTGGGGTTTATTAAGAAAGTATGGATGAAATGTTTCTTTTACGGTACAATTTAAAATGGCACCAATGGGAACACTCTTCAAGAAGGATTCGTCATGAGCACTGAGTAGATTTCCTAAATATAGATTTTCACATATACGATGGTGATTGGGGATGAGTGAGAGTTGATTGGCAATTTTAAGAGTGCTTTGTGATTTGAATACATTGATCGTTTTATATACCAAAGAGTTCCACATGTTCATATCTTATAGTAGAATGATAAAAAAAATAGAAGATCTAATTTTATCAAAAAATAAAGATAAAACGTAAACGAATTTTATAAAAAATTTATTATTTATTTCGTATCTTCGAAAGAGTGAGTCATATATGATTATAACAAATCAAACAATTAAAAATGGCTTCTCCCTCTTTTCCTATCCTTGATAGGATTGTTTACGGTAAGGAGGTAAATCAGCTATTTGGTAGACGTTTTCGGGATATTCCTGAGCGTTCGCCGATATTTAGGCACGATTATTTTATGGTGCCTCGAAACATCTTAGCGATTCTTATGAGAATCCACACAAGCGGTCTCCGAATTCCATCTGATTTTGATGAAAGTCATATTAGGGGGAAGATCTATGGGGATATCCGGATTTTCCGGGATTCCTATCGATCTTATTCAATTGAGACGTTAAACCAAGTGATTGAGCATTATGGCCAAGGAGATAAGGATTTCGTCCTTCTTCATCTTGGAAAGTGCGACGATTCCGGGTATGACACGTCCATCTTATGCTCTGTGTTAGATGGAATTTTTGGTTCCAGCGATTGGAAGCATGAAGATATGAATTCTCTTTTCAAGAGTGTTCACTTTGTGGGTACGCAGCGGATTTCCTCTTCGAGAATACGTCGTGTAGAGACCCATATTACGGATGATTCGATTTGCGAAACCGATAAGAAGCGCCTTAGCACATTTTTCAGTCATCTCGAAAATCAGCTATACCAAGCTGATGATGATTATGCCTTCGCCGATTGTTATTATTATGGAGCAAATTGGTTTATGATCAATATTTTGTACATCTTTTACAAGTATAAGGATATTATCCGAGTTCCTCGGATCCAGGAGATGCTCTCCCGCGTTCCTGAACATTTCGAGCGTTTTGAGACGTTTTTGCGCACAAATCAAGCTGCTCCGGAGATCCCGGAACTTGTACAGAGTGCGATTCGCCTTCGTGGTATTGATGCCATTTGCATATATAGTCGCGAAATCGCTCCCCATGTACATGTTCGATACTATTCGTAGAGATCATGTTCGATACTATTCGTAGAGATCATGTTCGATACTATTCGTAGAGATCATGTTCGATACTATTCGTAGAGATCATGTTCGATACTATTCGTAGAGATCATATTCTACAATTATCGATTATCGAAAAGAGAGAAGAGTTAAAGTGTTATATGATTATATTTATAAATAAAATTCAATAAAAAAAGAGAGATCTATATTCAATATCAAATATTGAATGTGGAATTTACCTTTCCGGAAAGATCATAACTATTTTCAATACCCACTTTCATATCATTTACATAATAGCACTCATAGATCTTCATCTTCGTGCGCCGTGAGTAGATCACATATAATCCTTGTTTACGATTATGCGAATCGAGACAGAACTTCTCGTGAAGTCCTCCTTTGTGAAGACGGGAAATAACGCGGATCGTAATCGGGTTTTCGCTCTTTCCCATTTTCGAGTTTCTTCTGTTTTTTGGTTGGTTCATATATCATCAAAAAGTAAGATTTTCCATTTTCATTTTTTATTATAAATAAGAAGTTTTATTTGTTTGGATTAAAATCACATACAATCTAAATAAAATCCATAGATAAATGCGTAATTATCAATATCTTCGGGGGTTTGATATTGATTCTTGATCGCCTCTCTATAAATATATCCATGTATGGGCGTAATCATCCACTCATTTCCAGAGTACATTCCGGAAAGGTTGAAATCGAAGAGTTTGACATTGCCAAAGAGATCGATACCCACATTATCATGTTTCCAATCGATATAGGCAATACCCAACTTTTGTAGATGCTTTTTCGCTTCATACAATTTGCGCATATCCAGATCTCGGGGGATGATTTGAGTGTTCAAAAATTCCATTTCAATATAATTCGCATCGACCTTATAGATTGATACAATATTTGGATGCGGATTCTCCATCAAGATCTTCGCAATGGTACTCTCCACAAACCACAAATAATCAGAATCGCGTTTTTTACGTTCTTGCTCTTCATGGCTCAATTTAAGAAACCATGATTCTTTGGTAATATCGAATTTATACTTCTTGTATTTGCTAAATAGTGAAGAACAAATATACTCCATTTTTTTGATCTTTGATGCGTTTCTGGAAAGATTGATCCAATATTTACAGATTCAAAATCATTTTTTATAATGATAAAATATAATATGATTATGTTCAATGATATTATATATTTTTTATTTTACGATTTAACATGTAAAAACTCTAATAATTCTCGCGAATCGCCTTTCCGCGTGGGAAGCGAAGGCGTCCATCGGCATCTTCGCCAAAATAGTATACCGTCAGCATCTTACCCACATATTGCGCTCCATTCTTAAACATCTCCTTTCGCTGAGCATCGCTCGCGTTGGGTGCGCAAGCACATGTCTTTCCATTGGGAAGGAGGACATCCCAAATGACAAGACCACCATTCTCCTCATGGAAACCGATGATCTTAAACTCATTTTCATTGAACTCCTTGTACTTTTGAAGATACTTACTCCGCTTATCCACTTCGTAGGTTCCGTTCATGTCGCGGATCATAATGCCCTCATATCCATTGGATACATACGCATCATGCTTCGCTTTCACCTCGGCGGGCTCTTCGGCCACCTCTGTTTCCACACGATGGATCATCGGCACTTCCCCCTTCTTGAACTGCTTAAAGTGCGCGTCCATAAAGGCATAGCGCTCCTTACATGTCATGGATAGGTTGGCAAGGTTTATACAATCATAAATGTAATAGTGGATCTTATTCGACTTTTCCATATCCGCCGGTTTGGCGTGTTTCAGGGTCATACGAACAAGACCCGAGATCTCATTAAAGGGAATATCATTGGTGTACAATTCTCCATCCCAGTAGAATCCATCCCGCATTTCGGGGCTCATTTTCGCAAAGAGCGCCTCAATTTGACCTCGGAGGAGATCAAACTTCTCGAAAGGCTCGCCGGTACGCGATTCCAAAACCACCTTTCCGTCGCGCATATACGCTAAACAGCGGATTCCATCGTACTTACGTTGAATGAAAGCAGGGAAAGCGATCTTGAAAGATCGGCTACTTCCCACCTTCTCATACTTCGCAAACTCGAATTCTTGGGCAAGCATCGGACGAACCATCTTCTTCGAAACGACTTTGACACCCGCTCCCGCACCCGCTCCACCTGTGGAGAGAGATGCGAGATCATCCGTGTAGAGTTCCTTCTCTTTCTTACTCTTAAACTTCGAATTTGCTTCGAGAATCGCTTGCTCCAAAGGAGTGCGATTAGCTTTGCCCTTTTCGATGAGCGTAGAGTGAGAAACCGTCTTACCATCCTTTTCACCATTACGTGTGATGATCTCATAGGCATCTCCATTCTTTACGATCTCAATTGACCAGGCGTAAATCTTGTTATTGTGGTTCACCTTGTAAAGATGAGCGTAAACGGGAATCGGCTGTGCCATCTTCTTTTGAATCACTACTCTTCTTTGATCATCAATCCTTTATATCCATATGCTATAACTCTTTTTTCAAATCGATTTTTCAAAAATGATAACGTTAAGATATAAATATATAAAAAATGAAGGTATAAATGATTATGATTTTATATATATATAGATAGAATATACAAAAATAGAGATCTTTTAAGAGAGATATATTTTGATTTCCAACGAAGTCAAACATCTCTTTTTTACGATCTTAAACTTAACAAAACACATTTTCTTCAAGAAGAAAGTTAAATCTGAAAATGATTGCTTCTTATTCTAAACGTGCTACCAAGAATGATCCTATCGGTAATTTTTGGGGTAAGTGAATAATGAATATAAAACGAAATTTTGATCGAAGTGTGTTGAGGAGCAACTAACCCATGCTCCTCGTTGTGTGAATCTGAAATAGACGAACATACATGTACAAAGGGTTATAAAATAGTAAAAAACAAAAAACATAAAATAAAAATAAACATAATCATTATGTTTATGTTTATGTTTATGAATATAAAGGAAAATAAGTGGAATAAATAAAGAGATCATAAAAATAAAATAGATTCATTTCAGAAGAGAGAATATGCTCACATACTTTCAAATTATCCTCTTCTTCACCTTCTTTGGAGGATCGATATTCCTTATCGGCTATCCGATAAAATCATATTATCTCATTATAGATCGCATCTTATCCAAAATCATCATGATGAAAATATACATTCAACATTTATATAAGAAGATCTATGATCGCTACTTTGCCCACAAAGGGTTTTCTATCAATAATATTGTAATGTACGATGATGATCATAATAATATCGCGATATTTGGAGATCATATCGATTTCCCTGAAATGAACAGATCGATCTTTGAATCGCTCATGTACCGTGGATTTCATACATATGCGAATACAAATCTCAGTGAGTGTGATAATGTATATATCAAGATTGCGTATCGTTATGACGAGAAGGATTATGTGTTTGTGTATACAAATGAGATGGCACAAAAGGATCTTCGCGTGCCATTCCCGTTGTATGACGAGCGGCGGATGGAGATGTTTAAGAATGACATTTTTGAACCGCATTATCGCACTCATTCCAAAGATGCGTCGCTCTATTCGCTCTTTCACATCGATTGTAAACATATCAAATCGGTGAAATATAATGGTGTGGAAGATGCGCGTTTGCTCGATCGTGTGAATAAGTATAAAGGTGTAATGAATGATTTTGGGTTGATGTATCAGAGTCGGATTCAATTAAAACATATACTTCGCAATGGGGAGCTTGCGAATTTACAATCGATGGAAATCGAGTATGAAGCCCCGTATTTTGACGATATTACATTTGATATTATACCTCATGTGATTAAACTGACTCATAAAGAGGATTATGTAATGAGTGAACGTATAAAGGGAATTTTGGAAAGACGGGATCATTCGGAAGTCCAAAATAAAAAATATTTGTAAAAGATAGAAAGAAGAATAAAGAGATATTTAAAAGATGAGTCAAATGAATCAATTATTCCAAGGATATGAGCGTCAACGCGGCGGTTCCAATGTGAAGAGTTTTGTGGGAAGTGGTGTTTTAGGAAGTTATGACAATTTGGTTTTAAAGACCCCTTGTAAGAATGGCTGGCAAAAGCCCCCATGCGATGCTGGTTTAAAGAGCAATTATCAATGGGTGCCTCAGGGAACTCCCCTGCCTTTAAAGAATGAGATGATCTATTCGCAATTGCCTTCGGATGGTATGTTCATCTTTGGGCGTTCGAAGGCATCACCTCAATGTTGCCCATCGACATATTCGACGGATCGCGGTTGTATTTGCCCTTCGGATATGAATCAACTAAACATGCGCGGAAAGAATAAGACGTACGAAAATTATAACTTTTAATTATTTTCTTTTGATCCATATTTATCTCATCCATTCACACAGAATAGATGATATGAGCAAGTTGTTCTTTTTTATATATATACATAGTAGAAGTGTGATTTTGTATTATGGCAAAAAAGATAAGTAAGGAGAAGAAGAAACACTATTTTACAAAGAGTGTCATTCAGAAAGTGTTGAAATGTAATCCGAAAGATTGTATACTCTACTTTTTACATCAAGACGGATCACTCGTCGATTCAAAGAAGAAACATTTGAATAAATACTTACAATTGGTAAATCTATTAAATAATATATATTCATACGCATATATTCCATTCCCCCTTCTATATGGTCGCAATGAGGAAGATATATTGAATAAAATATGCGTACTCAATCAATGTGCACAAGAGCGTGTCATCTTTTATATTGAAAATTTTGGTACAGGATCGAAAAAGATCTACAAGTTAGAAGATATGTACACGCCGGGAAATATGCTTCATCTTGTATTTTTAAAACATAGCAATATGGATAGTTTTGTAAAGGTTCAATTTTTGAATGAATATGCGAAAGGAAAGATTAAGAATTTTAAAATTGATCAAAAAAATATAGAAGAACTTTTAAGTTTTTACTATTTTTCATATACTCTACGATTTTATGATCCACCTACAGATGAGATTCTTGCTGTGCAACTCTTTTACAGTGAATATATTTTTATGATTCGCGATGAGATCAATGAAACATACAATATTGATATTCGGAATGCGGATTTAATTGGCAATTATCAAAAATTATATTTACTTTTAGACAAATTGGGATATGTATCCCGCTTTTATAAGAAGATATATCCAGTCGTAAAGAAGCGTGCAGCAAAAGTGGAGGCGAAGATCACTTCCCATCCTCAATATATCGAACTCTTAAAGTATTACAACTCTTATAAACCATTTGAAGATAAAGTCCTCTTCGATATTCAAGATATTAATATTGAGCGTTTGATCAAATCATGGATTCAACCACCACTCGATAAAGCGTATATATTGCGCGAATATAAAGTGATTCAAGAGAATCGCAATTTTGGTATCCGTATGTAAATCGTAAAAAATCCGGTTTGGAAAAAATAAATATGATCTTACATTAGATTTCCATATATCATGTTTACCATCAATTCATTGATCGGATTGATCATTTTAGTCGGTATCATACTACTCAGTTATACCCATATTGAACATTTAACCAATGAGGTGACGTATGTTAAATCAACCATTGATGGTCAGGAGTACTTAGTCCGTAATGCGCCGAATAAAGAGGAGGCGGCAAATATATTATGTCGCATTAAAAACAATTTGGTGCGTTTAACCGAACATATGAAGAAGAAGTATGTGGATGGTGATGATTATAAATCGGAATCGGAAAATGATGATGAAGAGAGTACATCCATCCGTGCGGCGGTGAAGCGACTTGTGAAGAAGTTCAATCCCGAAAATATCAGCGAATCGGGGATCAGCAATAAGTATACATCATATTCCGTAAATAAAGGTGAAAAGATCATCTTCTGTTTGCGCCAAAAGGATGAAGCTCAATCTTTCGTGGATGAGAATGTGATCCGCTTTGTCGCCATTCATGAATTGGCACACATCATGACACTCTCCATCGGTCATGAACCCGAGTTTTGGAATAATTTCCGCGTTCTTCTCAAAGAAGCATCCGCTCTGAACATTTATCAAAAAGAAGATTATAGCAAAAAACCGAAACCTTATTGCGGAATTACCGTAAGTGATAGCCCACTTTATAAGTAAAGATCACGAATATCTCTATTTTCTGTTTGATTTTGATATAGAGATATTGAGATGAATATATACATATGCCTCTTTTTTTGAAGGAGGGTATTTTTGTGTAAAAAAAGTATTATAAAAGAGTAGAGAGTTTATTCTTTTATTGAGTATAAAACCCATTATGTGTGATCTATCTTTTGAGGATCCGCTCTTTTATGTAGAGTATATTTCAAAATTTAACCCATCAAAATCGACCGTTTACATTTTTGTAGGGAGTGTGAAAGAAGATGTGGAAGTGATTCTGAGGAAGTTTGAAGATCCGACTGTAAAGAAGATTTCAAGTGATGAATTAAAACGTTTAAAAGAGGATCTTCTGAAAGATCGCTTTAAAATCGTCATCGATTATTTGGCAAAGTTAAAAGCATCCAAAGAGAAGCGCATCCGATTCATCTTCTCGCGCATTATGATCGATGACTCTTTAAATGAACTCAAACGCAAACTCTTTATCCATTGTAGTCATCAAGAAACAAACCGTTATATATTACCCCAAAATATGGAACTTTGGGTAAAAGATCGCCACGGAAAATCCCATATTATCGGTTATAAATATGATGGTATGATCCCACATATTGAAGCACCTTTCGAATTGACCAAAGAGTATGAGTATGATATGTATGAGTATGGTGCGGCAAATCAAACAACACATTCGAAAAAGCGGGTTATCGAGCATTCTGATAATCATACTCTTTTATATGATCTTTTCAAAAATATTCATATGGAGAATAAACCCATTTATACCATCTATATGAGTGATGCGTATGATGAGTATCAAGAGATCCTTCAAATGAAAAAGTATGAGAAGAGTGATATCATCACAAAATATTTGAAGAATTACTTCCCTGTTGGGTCGTATGATATGAAAGATGTAAAGAGTATGTATATACTATCCAAAGATGATAACACGTATAATGATTTTATCGTCGATAATCTCTTTCATTATCAAATTGATTCCGCAAAATTTGAATCGTGTTATCTCAATAACTTCGTCATGAATGTGAATAATTTAGGAAGTGAGGATGAAGGGATTTTTGAAAATATGAGTGGTGGTGCGAAAAATCCCATCACAATCCATAAAGAGCGGATCAAAAGTAGCTCTTCGAATTCTACCTTCAAAAAGAACTTATTTGGAAAACTCTTGAATCAATCGAAGAGCAAGAGTGGAAGTGTAGATGTGAGTAAGAGTGGAAGTGTAGCTGTGAGTAAGAGTGGAAGTGTGGTAGCGCCTGTGGAACAGATTCATGATTTCATTGATTTATATCAAATCTTTGAATATTTGCGCACAAAGAAGATTGGAAAGCGCACTCCATTTATCAAATATAATGATTTCGGTTTTGCGAATCCTTTCGTTCTCATTAGTAAATCCTCTGTGGATCAAAATATTGTTCAAAAACAAATCCTTCTATCCCAATGGACAAATCCTTTTGTCCCTGTAAAGAAGTTCAATGGATTACAAGTAAAACGATATATCAAACATATTACTCCCGAAGTTCCCTTATTTAGCACGCTTTATTTATACAAATATGGACGGATTCAGTTGAATGTTGCCTTTAAATCCGAATATAAAGCCGGTTTCCGCGATGTTCAAGAGTGTATTATGAATTGTAAAGATTTCATCGATGATATCAATAAACACGTGATCGATTATCGTATCAGTCGCGCCGTTGATATAAACCGAAAGATTGTGCCACCCAAATCTGATTTGGTTGAACATAAAGGTTTGGTATTGAGCAAAAATGCCACTATCACCTATATGAACTACTTTATCGAATATCATGGAGGTGAAAAGGTCGATTTCAAAGAGTTATATGACTTTGCGAAATTATTCCCCAATTTCATCTCAATCAACCCGAATCAAGAGAAGTCGATCCGTGTAAATAGTATCGAAATCCGCTATAATCGCGTAAGTGGTTTCGCCAATTTGGATGACGTGATGATTCGTATTGACAAATTAAAGAGTAGTGGGGCAACAGATGGTCTTATCATCAAAGTGATCGAAAAAGAGTTCGGCAAAACGGAAGAAGAGTGTAAAAAGTACATGATTGAATATAAGAATAAATATAGCAAAATTCAATCTTCCTCTACAGATAGCACCAGTAAACTCGGTTTTATTATCCAAATTACCAAAAATAATATCAATATACGCGGTGTTCGTAATATGCGCCATATGTATGATACCTATCGGTTTATCACCCTCTTTATGACCCTCTTTTTGGAGCGCGAAGAGTTGAAGAAGAATCCGACGTTTAAACGTCTCCTCTTTTCACGCGACTCCTCCAAGAGCGAAAATATATCATCACTCTTCGAAAATATCACCAGCGTCAAACAAACACTCACCTTCGCAAACCTCAATCTCAATCTCGACCACGCCGATCAAGCCCTTATTGATACAGGTGCTATTGAGAAGACCGTGGCATTTAATATGGAAGATGATGGAGTAGGTGGTGTAGGTGAAGAGGAAATGGAGAGAAAAATGGCACGACTTATGGCAGGAAATCGCGTACTTGCTTCGGATGATGAGATCGGCACAGATGTTCAATTGACATGCGATGATGCGATCTTAGAGTTGGATACATGCGAAGATTTTTGTAATGATGCGCGATACTTCATCCGTCGTCTTCAACGTCATGACCCGCGAATATTCCATGATAAAGATTCCAAGATAAAGGGCAACATAAAGTATGAAAAACAATCACAATATAGCAAATCATGCCAAAAGATTCGTCAACCTGTTATACTCGCCTACAATCCCGATGATGGCATCTCCAAAGAGAGCAATATGGAGATCAAACGCGATGCCTACACATATGCCATCAAGTATGGTTCGGATATCAATCGCCCCAATTGGTATATATGTCCAGAAGTATGGTGTCCCTATTGTCGCATTCCCATTCCGATTGAAGATGTAGATAAGAGCTCGATCCGTCAACGGAAGATCGCAAAAGATGGTGGAGTATGTAAGACCGGTATTTGCCCCCATGGGGATCACCAAGTATTTGTGCGTGGTAAGGAAGATCCTTTCCCAGGTTTTGCGAAGAATAAGACGAAAGATGGGTTCTGTATGCCATGTTGTTTCGGTAAACGCCAAGATGACCCAAAATATGGTAAATATATCACTTTCCAAAAGTGCTTGGGCATTGATGTGAATAGTGGCGATTATGATGAGAAGGATATATATGTACTCGGCAAATCGATCCCCTTGGATCGTAATCGTTTCGGCGTTTTAGATGAGCGATTGGAGCGCATCTTTCATACAAAGATTGAGAAGGGGTATTTGCGCTTACAAAAAGGATATTTGCGGCGTGGTGTGAAACATGAAGATCACAACTCCTTCTTATCCGCCATTGCCAATATTTTCTCATGTGATCAAGATAATGTGCGAAGTGTTGATGATATGAAACAGTATATCGTCGATAAGATTGATGAGAAACTCTTCCGGAGTTTGTATGGTGGAAATTTGATAAATCTCTTCTATGATCCTCATAAGAATATCACACCTTTACAAAATTATAAGAATTACATATTATCCAAAAATATCGATATCGATCACACCTATCTATGGGATCTCGTTCAACGACCATCCATTATTTCAAAAGAAGGCGTGAACCTCTTCATCTTTGAGAATGATCTTCTCTGTCCATTGGGAGAACGCGTAAAAGAGTTTTATGATATGTCGCGAAAAACAATCATCTTCGCCAAACATAAACAGTATTATGAACCGATTTACTATGTTGAAGGTGTGGGTAAACAAGCAAAAATACAATGTATGTTTGAAAATAATGCCCCCGAAATTGCGAAGCTATTCGAAATCGCATACGATGGATGTAAATCATATAACCGCATTGATTGGAAATCCGTTGTTTACAATTCATGGACGGGAAATCGAAATAACAATCCATTCCAAAAAGAGAAGATTGTGATCGATTATGGCTTCACATTACAAGAGACGATGGATGAACTCAACACCGCCATAGGTATCAAATCAAAACTTCATAAATCCTTTATACCCAAAGTTCAATATATGGATAAATCGAATAAAGTGATCGGTATAGGTCTCCGCAATGGTCTATTCATTCCCGTTGCCCCCTCCAAATTGATCATTCACTATCCAAACTTCGATTATGTGATCATCGATGATTATCAACATATCCCTACATTACCACTTGTCAAAACATACGAACTATATAAAGAGATCACAAAACATACATCATTACCCGTGAAACCGATTGGTTTGATCCTCGATTTGGAAAATAAATATGTGGTAGGTATGATGACGGAGAAGAACCGTGTGGTATGTGTGGAGAAGATGGATGTGAAGAAAGTGAAGGGCGATGTGAAGTTGCCAAATGTGAGTGCCAAGTTTTATACAGATATAGATATGTATATTCATGATGATATCGTATTGATTGATGATCGTATTGTATTTATGAATAAGCGAAAGTATGAGGATGAAACATATATGCGCATTCGATTTGAACTATCCAGGTATTTACAAGATCATCCAAATGAGAAGATGAAACTGATCGATGCGATCAAGAAGGAGGAGAAGAGCATATCTCAGAAGCGGATTCATTTGGAAGGCATTCTTCTACCCATCTTCTCGAACTTTATTACCTTGAAAAAACATGATATCGATTATAACTTTTATGAAAAACCAAATCATCGCATTCCATGCGGTTTGCGTTCGATCACAAATAAGGGAAAATATGGTTCCAATTCTTCTTCTTCATCATCCAGTTCACAAAAGAATGAACTTCACTTTGATTGTAGTGAAGACCCACATTGTACCGAAGTTGAAGGCTCGTGTAAGTTGTATGTAAATGAGTATAATCTACTCGATAACACAAAGAAGAATCTAAATATGTATTTACCGATGATCATTGAAGAGCTAATCCGATTTACATTGCGTCGTAATGAGATTTTATATGATCATATTCCAAGTATCATCAACCGAGAACATGTGGTTGAAAACCCGCAAAAGTATTACATGATGAGTACAACGGAACCATCTCAGATCATTCAAAAGATCGAGAGTATCTTTTTGGATAAAGAAGGATTATATATTGACAAACGACCACTCTTTGATACAATCACAACACAAGATGTCGTATTACAAGAGAATAAATATACATTTGTAAATACATCGAAATTGTTGAATCGTACGGAAAATACACCTGAAATATGGTCGAAAGTATTGGGAAGTCAATTTGTTCTTCTTGCGGATCAACGTGGGAATAAATCGCTCTTCTCCATTTTGCCACTTTTGATTCAAGAGTTTAAACATAAGAATGATTCAAATATGACGATTGAAAATGTCGAGCAATTGAATCTTCGGAAGATCAAAGAGATGATGATTCAATTTATCGAAAATCCCAAACATCGCATTCTCATTCAAACAATTCATAAGAAATTGATCGCTTCTTCACTCATTTCATCAAATATCGGGGAGAAGAATAAGAGTACGAATCATTCCAACAATTCAAATAAGTCTACGTCTAAGTCTATGTCAAATCATAATCAAGAAGAAAATCACGATGCTATGATTGAACTATTCGGCAAGATGAATCCGAAACTCTTCAAACATGTTCATGATTTCTCTTCACTCAAACAGAAGATATATCAAGATGATTATGAAGGCACCGATTTGGATATTGCCATTTTATCACATATCTTTAAGATCAATTTCGTGATTTTGAATAAAGTGAAGCGCGATCCACTTCCACACACTACCTTTTATGGAAATGAAGGCGCAGATTATTACACGGATTATCTCATGATATTGCGTAATAACAATTTATCGCCTTATAAGTATCAATGGTTCCAAGTTAAGAATAAGGGACTTATTCATAAAGAGAAAGATTATCCAGAGAAGTTCATTCATGAAGTACTCGAAAAAATACACTCGGTATAACAAAAACCTTATTTTTCATATTATATGTTTATTTTCTATCTTTTTGTAAAAGATAGAAATCAAAATCAAAACCAATCATTATCTTTATTTGAAAAGTGTTGACGACTCCCTGCTACTCTGCTCTCGATCATTCGTCCCGAATGATCGAGCCAGCAGAGTAGAAAATACATTTGAGAGTAGTGATGCTGAATTGGATGTGGTCTCTTCTTCTTTATCTTCATTTGGTTCAATCGAATAAGAGTATGAATCCATCTTTAATTGAAATGTATCTAAGATTTCGTCGATATTTGCTGGCGCATATACTTCAAAATCTTCATATTTGACAAGTTGAAAAGGAAAGAGTAGATAAAAGGAGGAGAAGAGCAAATGATATGACTCTTTCTTTTGTAATAGATCTTTATATCTTTTGGATTCATTTACAAATTTTGGATGTATGTTATATAATTGGCCATCTTCATGTGGATGAAGAAAGTAGATAAATGCTTTTATCTGAATTTGATCAAAAAAGGAAGTCGAAATAACCATCACATACTTTGACTCAAAATCAATATGAAATCCATCACTCTTTAACTCTTGATATAAATCTTCAAAATTGCGATACATCATGATCAATTCCACATGAGATGGTTGGCGACTCCCTGCCCATGTCGCAGCAGATTTCTGTTCCTCTTTCACATTCGGGACGAATGAGATGAACCAAGAAGGTTGAAAGATATGTACTCCTTGAAAAAGATGATATCCGAGTAATGTGTTATGATAAATAGAGTAATCGATGTGATGGATAGAAAAGAGGTCATGTAAATATTTAAGCATATACTTTTGAGATAAGAAGATCTTCTCCATTTTCGCTCCATACGTAGAGAGTAAAGATTGATCATTTTCACGAATCTTTACACGTGTATCGTCAATCTCATGAAATACACCATTTAAACTATAATAATATTTTGGATGATTCATTTGTATTATCTTATCTTTTATAAAATCAAAATCAAATCTCTAATAAAAAAGTATAAAAAAAGATCGATCTTAGAACGAAGTACGATTGATCTATCTAAAAAATATAGAAGATAAGATTAAAGGCATATCTAAAATTCGATTTTCGATAAAATCAAATAAGAAGAAGATAAGAAGAAGAGAATAAAGATGAATCAGAACTTCTTCTCGAATTTTCAATCCCTTCACACGGAAGAAGAGCCCATGTCGTCCTTCCAACGGAATATGGTGAATGATCCCAAAACAATACCGCAAAATAGTCGCGGTGGTCGCAAGATTGATAGTATGGATGGAAGTGCGAATTTTCAATATGGAGGTGGATTCGGCTCATATATGCCTTTCCAATCCCCCCAAATGGATTTGCGTAAAGGGATGAATACCACACCTCATGTGGCGCACAATAACAATAATAATGACTATATGTTTCAACATAATGCTCACTATCAATACAATGGAGATCGAAATTTGGGATTGAGTATGCCGCAAAATTCGAATCAATATTATGATCGCAATGCCGAGAATGGAAATACGGCGCAACGAAAGCGGTGTGTGGGAGTGGTACAACAGAATATCCAACATGATCAATATTTCTTTCAAAATTTCGAAACATTAAACAAAATCGCCCAAAAGGAGGAAGAGATCAATCGTTTTATGGATCGCAATCCGGTAAATGCGCGACATGATGAAGTGAAGAAGGAGCGATTGAATGATAAGAAGAGCTTTATGAATATTCAAGGTGAACATATTGTTCATCATTTACAGGATTTGAAGCCAACAAATACGCGAAAAGATACAAAATCGACGGTTCAACAGAATTATATACCCAATGGGCGAACCATGGCTCAACCGAGTAATCTTTTTTAAAGTATAAAAAATAAAAAAAATATCGAATTAAAATAGGAAACTCAATTATTTCGTCGTACTTTATACTTTATATTTGAATAGGATAGGATTCGCGCATAAAAGATGAGTAAAAAAGAGATAGATACTGAAAAGAATGGAAAGAAGGAGCAGTTATTTAAAAAGATACCATCTTACGAATTTGTAGAAGATATTTTGAAACTATTTATCCCAAATGGTTTCCAAGACTCATATTATCAATTTTCACGTAAGATGATTACCGATAAGAATGTGATCGAAAAGCTGAATCTATTAGTACCGCAATTTAAAGAGTACTATATGAATTGTAAACATAAAAAGTATTTGGAGAATATTGATCCAAAGAAGAGTGTGACGATCTTGCGCCAACTATTGCGCATTTATGATTATCGCGTCGTATCTATGGAGAAGTATCATAACGGACAGAAGTTCTTATTATACAAAATCGAGAAGATTGAAGTGGAGAAAGATAATCACCAAAAACAACTCATTATCGATTTTGATTAATCTATATCTTTCTTTCTACTTTACCAAAATTAGAAATTATATTTATAAAAGATAGTATATCCATCTTTTATAAGAATGTTTAATCCATTTACAAATAAACCACAAAATAACTCTCTATCTAAGAATGTCAATCGTGGCGAGAATGTGAATCGCGGTATGAATGTAAATCGTGGTGTGAATGTGAATCGAGGTGAGAATGTAAATCGTGGTGTGAATGTAAATCGTGGTGTGAATGTGAATCGAGGCGCGAATGTGAATCGAGGTGAGAATGTAAATCGTGGTGTGAATGTAAATCGTGGTGTGAATGTGAATCGAGGCGCGAATGTGAATGTGAATCGTGGTGCGAATGTAAATCGTGGCGCGAATGTAAATGTGAATCGAGGCGCGAATGTAAATCGCGGTGCGAATCTTCCATTGGAAGTGGAGAATTTAAAGATCAACACCGAACATATTAAAGGAAATTTTAGTGATAAACATCATTATTTCATTGGATCGATTATCAATCGCGACGATATGCGCGCTTTACAATCGATTCAACGAAGTGTAAAGGATCCCCAATTCCAAAACACTCGCTGGTCGGTTCCTTTCCATACTCGCTATATTTATCTCGGATATATAGACTCTTCTGTTGCGCATGAAATGATGAATAAAATATTCCATCCATTATGTCTTGCCATTGCGGAGAAGTATAGCCCAATTCATTGTAATTATGAGAAGATTAAATATCGCAGTAAACCTCCTCGTGATCGCGGTGTGAAGATTGTTAGTGCGCAATATAATGATGACGGTAATGTGATAAATAACGTAATTATACCTTATTTAAAGAGAGAAGGATTGAAAAAGATGTATGATGTTGAATCGAAGACGGAGAAACCACACATCGATCTTCTTTATTTAAATTGCGATGATGCCACCTATCGCAACGTTTCTTTAAGCGCTCCTAAGCCGCGATTCCCAGCAAGCGGATTCAATATCGATCACATATGTTTGATTAAAGGATCTCCTTATGTACGGAAGTTCGGCATCCCATCCAAATATGACCGCTTGAATATTGAAACAGTGAAGGATTTCTACTATCCTCTTCGCGGAAGTTCAGAGTAAGCTACGAAATCATGTGATCGAGTGTGTCGTATTCGTTCATAATATGTTGAATAATATCTTCATTGAGTTCATACTTTTTTGCTTGTATATCTTGAATAAAATGTTCAAAGTGATTCATTTTATCAAAAATTTGGTGTTGAATATAGATCTTCTTATAAAGATAGTAAATAAGAATCCCAAAGAGGATCACTATCATAAGAAAGATAAGAAGAAAGAGTTTAGGGGTGCTTATCATCTCTCTTTTTTAATAAATTCGCAACAATTACTATAAATAGAATATATATGATTTATCGATTTTGAATCTCTTTAACTTTATACTTTTTACTTTTTACTTTTTATTTTTCGAGCATTTGTGGAATAAATTGCCATGTATCCTTTTCATGTGAATAAATGTAAAAATCAATCATACTTTCATTTGAATAGTAATCAAATGGAGTTTCCGATATTTTGATCTTTTTATGAAGATACTTTTTTATCTCCTTCTCATTATATAACGATATCGGAATGAGATTCTCTAAATGAAAACCAAACTTCTTCAAAAAAGAAGATTCTTTATTCATATTTATACTTATACTCGTTGTTTAACAAAAAATGTGGTTATTTCTATTTTATATAGTTATTTTTGATTTGATTTATACTTTTGAAAAAGTGATCTGTGCGTTTGAAAAAGATCGGTTTGTCTAAAAATCATCTTAAAAGACATTTTATAAGAAGTTATAAGATATAGAATGTCGGATATCTATCAGTTTTTAGAGCTCCGCCGCGTCGAGAAGGATGCGGAAATGTCTCACACTTCCATGGGCAAGCCGAAAGGCAAGTTCATGATCAAGAAGAATGAGATGAATAAGTTCTTTGAATTGTATGATAAGGCTCTTCAAAAGGGAGATGATCTTTGTTTGATTGAGCGGCATATCGACTACGGACCCATGGTCATCGATCTCGACTTTGAGTATTTGCCCGACGTTGATGAACGCCAGCATGACAAGGAGCATATTGATGGTATTGTGAAGCTTTACATGGAGGAGATTCGTGCGATGTTTAATGTGGAGGATGATGATCCCCGGTTGGCGGCGTATGTATTCCAGAAGCCGGCACCGTATCGTGAGAAGGAGAAGAGCAGTGGTGATGACGCCGGGAATGGTGCGACGACGGGTGGAAATAAGTACAAGCGTACGAAGGATGGTATTCATATCATGTTTCCATCGATTGTGAGTACACCGGAACCCCAATATTTGATTCGCGACAATATTTTGAAGCGGATTGGATCGGTGCTTGATACGCTTCCTTTGGTTGTTCCGAAGAGCAAGGATGGACAAAATAGTTATATTGAAGTGGTGGATCGGAGTGTGATCAAGGCAAATGGTTGGTTCCTCTTTGGATCGACAAAGCCGGGTCATGAGAAGTATGAGCTCAATTACATCTACAAGCATAACATGGAGTGTATTGATTTCGAGAATGTGGAGCATATTCCCCAGGATGAGTTGGCGAGTTATTTCAACAATACCACGCCTACGCGTTTCTTCTCGATTCGGAATAAGAATGAGATTGATATTGTGCCAGTGCGTGAGGAGAATTTGGAAGCAATTGGTCGTTTCAGGGCTTCGGAGCAAAAGAAGGCAAATAAGAAGAAGAGCATGAATGAGAAGCTGAGTCCGGAGGAGACGAGTTTGATCAAGCAGTTTGTTCAGATCATGAGCGATCGCCGCGCAAATGAGTACAATAGCTGGATCGAAGTGGGTTGGGCACTCCACAATCTGGGTGCGGAAAATCAGGATCTCCTTGATATTTGGATCGAGTTTAGCAAGCGTTCTCCGAAGTATGCGGATGGTGAGTGCGAGAACCTTTGGGAAAATATGAAGGATGAGGGACTCGGTATCGGCTCGATCCGCTATTGGGCGCGGATGGACAATCCGGATATGTACAAGAAGATCATCATGAATGATATCAATAAGATGATTGAGTCGTCAATCAAGACGCCGACCAATTATGATATCGCTTCGGTGCTCCATCGCATGTTCCGATATGATTACAAGTATAGCAAGGAGGGTATTTGGTACTACTTTGACAATCATTTGTGGAGGCGAAATGAGGATGGTATCATGCTTCGAAACAAGATCTCGACAGATTTGTGTGAAAAGTATGCGTATATGATCCGGGATAACAACAAGCGGATGTTGGAGGAGAATGATATGACGGATGAGGAGAAGGAGGATATCAAGTCGCGAAATAAGGAGATCTTGGGTATTATTGCGAAGTTGAAGACAACGAGTTTCAAGGAGAACATCTTGAAGGAGTGTAAGGAACTCTTTTATGATATCGAGTTCATCAACAAGCTGGACGAGAACTTCTATCTCATTGCGTTCAATAATGGCATATATGATTTGAAGCGCGGCGAAATGCGCGAAGGTCGCCCAGATGATTATGTGACGCTCAGCACACGTATCAATAAGATCGAGTTTAGCGAAGAACATGAGCAGTGGCCGGAGCTGAGCAAGTTCATCTATACTATCTTCCCGAATGAGGAGAAGCGAGAGTACTTTATGACCTTCTTGGCAACATGTCTCCAAGGTCTCAATGCGGAGGAGAAGTTCCGCGTTTGGACAGGTACAGGTTGCCATGCGATCAATACACCGATCATGATGGCGGATGGGTCGTGGAAGATGGTTCAGGATATCGTTCCGGGTGAGCAGCTGATGGGTGATGATTCCACTCCCCGCAACGTTCTTGAACTTTTCCGAGGCCATAGCTCGATGTATCGTCTCTCAGGAACGGGTTTCGAGTCCTTTGTGGTGAATCGCGATCATATCCTCTGTTTGAAGGATCCAAATGGCAATATCTATGACATCTCTGTGGATCACTACCTGAATAACAATGATACTTATCAGAATAATCAGATGCGTCTTTACAAGCAGGATGGATCGGAGTATGACTTTGAGATCGAGTATGTGGAGGAGAATGACTTTTATGGTTTCGAGTTGGATGGTAATCATCGATATGTGATGAATGATATGATCATCACACACAACTCTAACGGTAAATCGAAGTTAGAAGAGCTCTTTACGGCGAGTTTTGGTGAGTATACGATCAAGTTCCCGATCACTTTGCTGACGGGTAAGCGCGCGGCATCCAACGCGTGCTCACCTGAACTGGTGAAGGCGAAGGGTAAGCGTATCGGCTACTTTGTGGAGCCGAGTGAAGGTGAGAAGATTAATGCGGGTTTGATGAAGGAGTTCACGGGTGGTGATAAGATTTACGCGCGTGGTCTCAATAAGGATCCCATTGAGTTCAAGCCGCAATTCAAGCTCTCACTTTTGTGTAATGATGTGCCCCACTTCCCGCCGAAGGATACGGGTGTTTGGCGTCGTGTGGAGATCGTCGAGTTCACATCGAAGTTCACGGATAAGCCGAACCCGGAGAATCCGAATGAGTTCCCGATTGACAATAAGATCACTGAGAAGATCCAGCTTTGGAAGGAGCTCTTTATCGCCTATTTGATTGATGTGTACTATGCGAAGTACAAGGTGGAGGGTATCAAGGTGCCCGAGGAGGTGCTCCGCTTCACGGTGGAGTTCCAGAAGATGTTTGACATGTACTCGGAGTTCATTGACAATGTGATCTGTGAGACGGGTGTGGAGACCGATGTCACAACGCTGAGTGAGCTTCATGAAGAGTTCAAGAATTGGTATTTGGAAACGTTCAACAATCAGAAGGTGCCGACAAAGCACGAGTTCCGCCAATACATGGAGAAGACGTATGGTAAGAAGCGGGTTACATCCACCGAGATCAAGGGTATCAAGTCGAAGATGAAGATCGAGGAGGAGAAGAAGAAGAAGGAGGCGGAAGAGCGTGCGAAGCGGATTGCGAATGGCGAGATCCTTCCCGAAGATGAACCGAACCCCTACCAAGATGATGAGGATCTGGAAGAGCTCGGTTTGGTGCCACTTACACCGGAGGAGTTGGCGCGATTGGAAGCGGAGGAGATCGATTTGGGTGAGGATGAGCTCTTTGATGATGAGGAGTTTAATAAGAAGTTCCGGAATCCCGATGGATCCTTGAAGACACCTCCTAAGTTGAAGTCCATCTCAGCATTGGGTGGAGGAGGCGGCTCGGGAACACATGTGAACACGCGGAATAACGAGTATAACATTTCGAGTTTGGATCAGTTGAAGAGCATGAACATCCCCGGAATGGAGAATATCGATGATAATCCGGTGTTGAAGGCGATCTTCAGCCGCGACATGAACCAGATCCGTAATCTCCAATATTTGGAGATGAAGCAAACGGGACCCAACACCTATGCTCTTCCCGAAACGACGCTTCCTCCCCAGAAGACGGTGGAAACGTACGAGGATGATAATGGAAATCGGACGACGACGACAACGGTGACGACGACGCGAAATATTCCAATTGTGAAGTTTGAAGGCCTTCCTCCGGGTTTCAAGGGCAATCCTTTCGCACTCATTGCGTCAAAGCGCCCTCCTCCCCCGCCTCCTCATCACTTTGCCGCCGCACTTTTGGCGTCGATCTTGGCAAAGCGCGAAATGGAGGAAGAAGCAAAGGAGTACCGCCGCCAACATGGAATCCCCGAACCACCCACTCCGGAACCTGTTCACATGGAGAACGATGAGGATATCGACATCCCACCGGATCACCCGATGATGATCGCGTTTGCTTCGATGATGAAGAATGTGATCGAACATGATATTGAGGAGAAGGTGCGAAGTGATCCGTCGGTTGCGCCACATGAGGTGGATATGCGAGTGGAGCAGATTATGAAACACATCTTTGAGAATGATGATGACTCTGAGTTCGAAAGGATGATGCGTGCGAAACATGCTTCTGTTGAGTCAAAGAGTGCTTCTGAAAGTGCTTCGAAGAGTGAAAGTGTAGAGGAAGAGGTGAAGATTGAGGAGGTACAACCGGAAGTGGAAGAGAAGAAGGTATCCAAGCGCGGACGCAAGCCGAAGAAGGAGTAAGTAAAGATCGTATAAACATTTTATTAAATATTCTATTAAATATTCTATTAAATATATTTTATTACCGTTTAAAATCGTATAAAAAAGTCTCTTTTGAAAATAAAGAGACTTTATACATATAAATCATATAAATGAGTGGAACGATCCATTTAATCGCAAATGGCTTATTTACAGGTTTAGCCATTGTTGGCTTTGCGACATTGTCGAATAAGATCGGTAAATTTATTAAAACCTATGAAAATGAGAAGGATGAACACTTCCGCAACGCATTTGATAAGACGATGAATGAAACGATCGGAGATGTTCATTCATGTATTGAATCGGTAAGTGTGATCACAAGTGGACTCACCAAAGCATCCAGTGTCGGAATTGACCTCATTTCGGGGAAGAAAGTGTTAACACGCAAACGTGGAAAGCTCTCAATTGTAGAACAGTCCCGGGCACAAAAAGAGCAAATCGATGAGTTGAGCCAAAAATTAAGGAAGTATGAAAAAGAGATCAAAAAGTTGAAGAAGAAGAAGAGCAAACATAGCGATGATGAAGATGAAAATTCCTCTATATCCAGTTTAAGCGAGGATGATGCGATTGCGGAGGATTACACACTCGATGGTCAGGAGAAGTAAAAATGCGAATGAGAGTGATCATATAAAAAATAAAGGATGATAGAATAGTAAAGGATGCGTTTTGAAGAGAGTGAATTTATGATTCAACCGGATCCATCGATCCCGTTGGTCGAGCATTTTAGTGAAGATGATTATGAGAAGATAAAGAGTACATTACAATTATTAAAAACAAAACAGAAAGAGTTGGATAAGCAAATTGAAGAGCGAAAGAAGAGCGCATCGAGTATAAATGAGAAGTATAATGAGTACCGTACATTTTATCACATGTTTACAAATAATGAAGAGCGAAATCAATCATACTTTAAAATGCTCCTCTTTTTAATCACACTCATTTGTATTCTCATTTTATTGATCGTCTCTTACTTTATCTACACTTCCCAAAAATAAAAAATCATATCTTAATATAGAAAGATATACAAAAGATATTTAAAAGAAAATGTCCTCCATTGAAACCGAGATAAATAAGAAGATTGACCGGATTGGAAATCAAATCGTCCAAATACAAGATAAGAGCCAAATTGCCCTCACACGCAGTCGCATGTTAGAGATCGCACAAGAACGCAACATCTTTGCCCGTAAACTCTATTACACTCTCATCGCATTTATTATCTTTATTCTCGTCATTACCCTTGTTATTTATAGCATGAAGCGATAAATCATAAATCATCCAAGATTGACGACTTGCGCTGCAACCTTCTGTTCCTCTTCGAGGAACCAAGAAGGTTGAATAATATCAAATATTTATATACTTCTATATTAGGATATAAAAGTATACGTATAAGTATGAGTGCGACTTTACCCACAACACAGAAACTATCATTCTCCTTAGATACCATCTTTAATGACAATTATGATAAAACAAATACGCTCGAATCGAAGATTCAAACAAATAACGATCTCATCCGCACATATGATAACCTTTATGAGAAGCAACGTGTAAAGAACGCTTCCCTCCAAGTGATCGCCATCGCCACTCTTCTCATCTTCATTGCCGTTGTACTCTACTATTATGATCTCATCCCTTCCGCCATGATACTCGCGCTTATCGTCGTGGGTGTGATTGTATTGAGTATGTTGATTATCTATTATGCGTATTATAGCAGTGATTATGACGCCTATTTGGAGCGCATCAACCGGAACACTCAGAAAGGATTTGAGAAGAAGGATAAGCGCCCAATCACGGATGATGACTTGCGTTGCGATGAAGATAAGGAGGATGCCGAAGAGGAGGAGATCATGTTTGATCCTTCCAAATATAATGGAAAGAACACTCAAGCCGCATATAACAAATTACTCAAAACCGATAGCAATTATAATGTTTGGGCAAACGGCGATCATAAATCGACACATGCCATTAATGAAAATACCAAGCGCATGGTCGACGAGAATTTGAAAGCAAACGCCGATTCATCCACCTATGATTTGCGCGCCGGATTCGATGGCCTCAATCCCACAGAGACGACTTTTTATGATTGCGAATATACGGGGGCAAATGTGAATGGAATGCCGATCCAAAAGGTATATGAGAAGAGCACCATTCCATGCCACTATTATATCGATTATAAAGAGCGCGCCAAGTACATCAAAGAGGGAGACACGTTTATGAAAGTATAATTGGATCTTTTGATCTGCTCTTTTTTGTTTTTGAATATATATTTATATACTTCTATAATAGAATATAGAAGATAGAGATCGAGAATAAAGGATGGATCCGATTGTGGATAATATATTACAATTAAGAACATTGAATGAGGCGTTTTCGAAGGAGCAGGAAGATTTCACCTCGGCGGATCAGTTAAATCAAATTTATACGAGTGATTTAAATAAGAAGGATTATGTTCTCAAACGCCTTGAATCGAAGATCACATCCAATAACGTTTCACATCGCGAAGTGGAAGAAGATACAAATCGCCTTTATAAGATCATCTATGTCATCTTTATGACCGTATTTGTTCTTGTAATACTCGGAATCTTCACACACATCAAGAACGCTTTATCCCTTTCCAATAAAGTGTATATGCTCTTCGTCTCCCTCATATTGATGAGTTATCTCTTCTTCATCATGTACTTATACAATTGGATGTATGTGAAGGATAGCACAAATAACCTTCTTCACTTTGTCAAATATGGCACATTTGACCAGAAGTTCGAATTCTCGCTTGGTGGCGATTTACCCCATGATGTATATGTAAAAGATTTATGTAGAAAGAAGGCAGCACAAGCGAAACCGATCGTCGTTTCCGAGACTCTCGAAGAGGAAGAAGCATCCAAATTCATCAAATCCTCCGCATTCCGCAAATCACTTCCCGATAATCGCGATGTACACTTCTATAATGATGGTAATGCTCCCAAGTTGATGATGTACCCTACGTCGACTCCTGAATCAGATTATGGAATGATCTACTATCCAGATAGCAACTCGAATCGCCGCGAATATGAACGCACGTATCAACTTTAAGTGATTTAAATTTTGATTTTGTTTTACATTTTGTTTTTATTTTTATCATTGAATGAAATGATAAGAGTGAAGAATCAAGTAAAATAATCTATTCTATAATTAGTATGCGTATTCTTTGTAAATGAGTGAAATAGAGATAAAGAAGGCGATCAATCGCCAAGAATCGGAGAAGATTAAAAAAGCGTCATGTAAGAAAGATCGCGATTGTGGCACCGATGAAGTATGTGCTTTTAATGAGAATGATGAAAAACATTATTGTATTTCGAATAAATTGTATGTCGGTTGTTTAAAATCAAAAGATAAGATGAAGAGTTCCGTATCTTCCATTCAGGAGAATGATACCAAAGATATCCAAAGTTGCTTCCAATTTGCCCGAAAGTTGAATAACCCCGAAATATTATATGATTATATCACCTATCAACCCAAAAAGGAAACATCCATCCAAAAATCATCCATCGAAGTCGATCTTAAATGCGGTGATATGAAACTCGTTAACTTCCCATATGAAGAGAATATGACCGAATCATGCGATGTATTGAATGAGAATTGTACTCTTACGCCCAATAAGAGTATGATGAGCATATTGAAGAATAATCAGAGCACATGTCAAAAAGATTATCATCTCAACGTCTCATACCAATGTAATGTCGAAAATCGCAAAAAGAACATCAAAATCCCCATTGGTTCCCCTATGGAGATCAAACTTACTTGTCCCGTCGATCAAGGCGAAGATAGCAAGTATAAGGCAAAGTGTACAGCATACACTTTGGGTGATATGGATCAAGTCGATCTCACCTCTTCTTTTGACGCACATAAGAGTCAGGAGCAATGTGCGACACATGCGTCATTTTTGGTACCGAATATTATTCAAGATATAGGAGCATATAAGATGAAGCGCGATGAGAAGCTGAATACATCGATTCAAAAATTCTCAAATATCATCAATGCGGATGAGGAGGATCTTGCCAAAAAAAAGGCATTACAATATATGCTCGATTATGAACAAAAGTATCACCAGAAGATATCATATGCCGATGCGCTCAAACATGTGAAAAGCATTTTTGAACACGCATCCAATGAGACCACGGCTTCCTCGGAAAGTTGGAATAAAACGACGGGTTTGAATAAAATCCCCTTTCCCATCTCCTCTTCCATATATGATACACTTACTATTTTGGGTACAAATAAAACATATACTTCATATGAGGAGGTTTTGGCCGATTCGACGATTATGACACAACGGCAAAATGGAGATATTATCATCTACTTTGCGAAAAATGATTCAGCGATCCCACTATCAAAACAAGGAAAGGCATATATCACAACCTATGATTTTTTGATTACCCAGAATAAGTTCTCGCCTGATTCATGGGAGACGGTGGCGAATTGTATTACGCTCATCAGTACGTCGAGTACGTCGGAGAATAAGAGAAGCGCTTACTTATCCTCGTTGGCAACATCGACGATTCATGAATTGGAAGAGGATTTGGAAGTGAGCTTACATAAATTGAATGAAATTCAAGATTTTGAATCCGCACAACTCGAAGATAAGACGAACGAAATCGATAAGACGATTAATCTTATCACACAACGGATTAAAACGTCCAATTATCAATCAGAAATGAATAAGAAGATCATTCGCTATGTATATATCTTACTTATACTCGTGTTTATCATCACCGTTGCTTACTTTGTTTATTCCAAATCCTCACTCAACTCATTCTATTAAACGTTGAACTATTTATATTTATATATAATCATACATTTATATATAAAATACGATGATCCCCCGAACAATGTATTCTGAAAAAGAGGAGAGAAGATTGAATCATCAAATATATAAAGTTCTCTATATCCAAATAAAACGCATATTATAGGAGGGAGATCCAACCCTCTATATCAACTTGATAAATTGGCAATAATAGTATCGATCTTCTTCATTCGCTCTTTGATATGAGATATATTCTCTTCATACAGATTTTTATAATAATTGTTTATTAAAAATATCGCAATACCAAGTACAACAAAGATGATCAATGCGGTATGAAATACCGGAAAGTAGAGAGATAAATAGATGATCACACTACATATTAAACTTAATAGTAGCAAGTAGATCATATTTTCCAAATATGGCATATTGTACTTTGTTTTTACATAATCAATCCATGATAAAGATTCCATCTTCAACTATTTTATGATCATATTTTATTTGATTATTTTACGTTTTTTAACCTTCTTCTCTTTATCCATACTCTTCACATGTTGTTTCTCTTTTTTAACTTCGCTTTTTACAATCTTCTCTTTTTTCATTTTCGTTTCGTTTTGAATTTCTATTTTGTTTTGAGTTTCATTTTGATTTTCATTTTGAATTTGAATTTCATTTTGATTTTCATTTTGAATTTGAGTTTCATTTTGATTTTGAGTTTTATTTTGACTTTCTATTTTGTTTTGAATTTTATTTTCTATTTTGTTTTGAATTTCATTTTGACTTTCTATTTTGTTTTGAATTTTATTTTCTATTTTGTTTTGAGTTTCATTTTGAGTTTGAGTTTTATTTTGAGTTTGAATTTCATTTTGAGTTTGAGTTTTATTTTGAGTTTGAATTTCATTTTGAGTTTGAGTTTCATTTTCATTTTGAATTTCATTTTGATTTTGATTTTGAATTTCTATATTTGGTTGATCTTCATCGAAAAAGAGTAATCGTTGATCATGATTTTTTGTAAATGCGTATATAAAGAGTGCTTGTATATAGTCCAATGTTTCCGATTTTTGTTGTATTACAATATGCGAATCACTCACAATCGAGCAAAGAATAAGTAAGAGAAAGAAGGTTTGAGCAATGCTATCGATCGAATCTTCCATAATCGTAATTCTTTATAAAATGTCTTATTATACGTATATAAAATTTATAACATATTTTCACTCATGAATATAAAGTCTTTATGTGATGTATGAGTAAGTAAGTGAAGAAGTGAAAATGGCTACTCAAAATCAAACCATTATTGATCGATTGGAACAGCTTCTGATTCTTTATAAGAGAGACCCATCCCTTAAATTCAAGTGTAAAGCCCTCAGTACTGCCATTCCACTTCTTAAAACATATGAGTCCAAAATCGAATGTGGTGCGCAAGCGATGAATGACATCAAAGGGATCGGAAAGGGGATCGCCGAACGGATCGATGAGATCCTTCAAACCGGAACATTGGCCGAATTAGGCATCAATGATGAAAAGTATTATGTGATCGACGAATTGAAATCAATCACCGGTGTCGGTGATGTGCGTGCGGAAAAGTGGTATCAAATGGGCATCCGCTCCGTTGATGATGTGCGTAATGCCGTAGCCGAAGGGAAGATAACGATCACACATCATATTCAATTGGGTCTTAAATATTATGAGCATATGAAAGAGCGCATTCCACGTGCCGAAATTGAGAAGATCGAGAAGAAGATCCAAAAGCTACTCAACGGCACCGGAATTCTTTATCAAATTTGCGGATCGTATAGACGGGGTCAACACAATTCAGGAGATATCGATCTTCTTATTTCCCATCCTGATTGCGGCAATTGTCATCAGGTAATCTCATTGCGAATGATTGTGGATATGTTTACCAAAGCGGGATTGTTGATCGATCATTTGACCGAAGATGGCGATACAAAGTATATGGGTTTTTGCGCATTAAATAAGAAGAGTAAAGCCCGGCGCATTGATATCCGCGTCATCCCTTATGTTTCTTACTATGCGGCGATCCTATATTTTACCGGGTCGCAACAGTTCAATATTCAAATGCGAAATCGCGCACTTGCCATGGGAATGAGCCTCAATGAGTATGGACTCACACATATCGAGAGCAAAGAGCGTATCTTCTTAAAGAGTGAAGAGGAGATCTTCTCACTACTACAAATACCTTACAAGAATCCATATGAGCGAAATTTATGATATTATAAATGGTTTATGGTATAAAATATTGGTTGGATCATACGATCACTTTACAACAAACCTGCGCTTGCGCTTCTTCGCCAAGAAATCATTCCACTTTGCTTCAAATGTGGAGGGTTCCACATCGATCAGCTCCTTAATGGGATGATACTCTCGATCAAAGGTGAGATAGTAGCGAGTTTCACGTGCCTTCTCGACATAATGCTCATCTACCTTCGCATCCACCGACCACTTTGAACGATCCAACTTAGAAATAAATTGGTTGATCAGAGCGATCTTATGGAAGATATCCGAAGGCCGATTTTCGGCACTTTGGAAGAAATCACTATGTACAATCACCGAGGATAAAGTATCCGGGTTGATGTAAGGGCGATTCTTCTTAAAGATAACCGTAAACTGCTTGCTTTGCTTGAAGATCTCCAAAAATTGGCTATACTTCACTTTCCGCGAATCCACCTCGATCTTCATGATGCGGCGATCATTGATGATCTGTAATTGGCGCATAATCTCATCCTCGTTGGGACAATCGCGCACATCCAGAAGGATCATCGACGTCGCATACTTGATCGCGTTTGAGCGCAAATATTCGATGCGATGTTGTCCATCGAGAATATGTAATTGATCGTCATGGGCTCTACCCAAAATAATCGGCTCCGTACTCTCAATGTCGAACTTCTCGAATTTACGGCTCTTATCCACATATCGATTATGCGGATTATAGATCACTTCACACGCATCAATCGCACATAGTAGATCATTTACATGAATCTTGTAGAATGCGCGATGGGGTGAGTAAACGATCTTTTCACTACTCGAAATCACTTCCGAAAAGTGGGGAACTTCACCATCAAAAGGGTTTTGAGTCTCCATCTTATTTACGTTTATGTTTGTTTTGTATATTTCATTTTAAGATCGAATCTTTCAAATTGAATTTTATAAAATCATTTTTTATAAAATAGCGAATTCTATAAAATTGGTTTACGTTAACCATAAATAAATCGCTTACTCCACATCATTGAGTTCGTGAGTGAAGATCATATGCCACGAGTACTCAAAATATCGTCCTGTTGCTGCGGACTTTTCCGACGAGTTCATCAAAAAATCATAATACTTTTGATATACGTGCTTCGGATTTCGTAATATGAGACTCTTGTGAACATAAAATTGCGCACCTGCGCGATATATATGTTTATGTGGACGGGGATACGAAGGTATAATACCATCGGCAATTAGCATATTTGTAAATGGAATACTTGGAATACATATGGATCCCACTGCGAGTTCATTGAAGTTATAGTATGGTTTGGTGAGTTGAAGTGTATTTAACCGTTCATCAATATTGGTGGGATGATGCCAACTTGTGCGATGAGCATGGACGAAGATAGTGAAATCGCTCAACTTCTCATAATTCGCCAAAATATACTCTAAAAAGACGGAGGCTTCATTTCCTTTATTTGGCGCGGTTTCTTTACGCATTCCGGCACGTGATATGATCTGATACGGATATTTGAGATTGTGAACCCAATTCGTATTTTCATTATAATGCGCGATTACAACCTTCTTGGATGATCGAATATCAAAAGAAGGTGGCAAGGAGTCGTCAACTCTGCTGGCTCGATCATTCGGAACGAATGATCGAGCGCAGAGTAGCAGGGAGTCGTCAACCTTTTTACTCATGCGTTCGACCTCCGCATTTGTAAATAGAATAATTGGTTCTTCTTTCTCTTTATGATGGATTGTTTTCTCTTCTTTGTTTATGTTATTATGGTGGATTGAACTTTTTTCTTTGGTATGATGCTTTTCAAAGAAGAGCCGGCGTTGTAATTGCCGGTCTCGGATAACATCATCACTACTCATATTCAATCTTCTCATAATGTAAAGTTATATTTTTTTCTATGGATACATTCGTACTTTTATGAATATTTTCTTTTGTAATCTTTTCTGTAGTAAGATCGATAATCAAGTCGTTATTTTTTGATTCAACCTTCTTGGCTCCTATTGGAGGAGCAGAAGGTAGCAGGGAGTCGTCAAGAAGCGGGATCGAATCATTTTTTGAAAAAGCGATTTTACGACGTTTGATACGATCTAAAATATGATCAATTCTGTACATATTGGAAATATATTATAACATATCATAATATATACGAATGAGATAAAAATAAAAGGGTTTATGCGAATGGCATTGGGGTTTTTAGATGCTATTCGTGGCATTCTCATAAATAACGGAGTAATTTGTAATAGTATTATTTGACGTATCGAAACTAGCGCTGCTAGCATTGTATTTAACATTCAATGATGATGTTATGTTCTCTCCCTTTGTATTTTTAATCGTTAATGCGGTGGCACTGTTACTAATAGCTGGTGAAGCAGTTACTACATTTCCGCATTGATAGGTGGTGCGCTTGCGACCCCACATATCCTTCTTACTGCTCTTCTTTTGAGCTGAAAGATTTACAAGCGAGAAGTCAGAACCACCAGTTGATGTGCTCGAAACATTCACAATAAAACCATAATTACCCGACGTGAATTTTAACGTCTTGTTCTTACCACCTGCTACCGATGTAGTATAGACCTTCTTGGCAGTGTAATTAGGAGAAGTTGCGCGATCCGAATCAAGCGCATATACCTCAACGCGGATAGGCACTTTATCCGTAGTTAAATTGTTAAAGAGCGCACACACACGAGGCGAAGTGTATGTTGTGGCATGTTCATAGTACTTATTCATGTATACATAGTAGACGAAGAGGACGACAAGAACCGCAAGGGTGATGTAAAGCGCATTCTTTTTGAGCATCGGAAAGACCTTCATTTTTGGATGATTTTCTATATTATCCAAATATAAAAATATATCAATGCCTGGATTTTCATAAAAGAGAGAGAGATGATCTTCTTATATATTTTTATCTCTTATATCTATTCATCTCTTATATCTATTCATTTGTTATCTATTTTCATTTCATGATCTTCTTTAATAAACAGCCGATTTCGATCTTTCCGCAAAAGATGAGCATTAAGAGAATAATCAGCACCAAAATCGCAAAGATGATCATCACCATCTTACTCTTCGAATTTTCGAAATTCTCCACATACTCCACAATCTCTCCGCGTTTTGATGATCGATCCACGCCTTTTTCATTCACAAACCCATCACTTAGCGATATAACGTCCGGTTCCGATGCGCGTGGATTGATCACCTTATACGGATACACATACGTCGGAACACCTTTGGCAATATTCTCATTATCATAATTTGCCGCATGCGGGTACTCACCAAGCGAGTTGAAGCTCTGTAAATAAGTGGGGTAAAAGGTAGATTTATCATACTTCACAAGTGGATTCCGCAGTTGCGTTGGAAGCTGAACGGGATTCTCAATGGTGTACTCCGCCTTCTTACTCTTGGATAAACCGTCCACATCGATATCCGGATTCACACCGAAAGTATTTCCGCGCACATGATCCGCATTTCCATTCGGGTCTTTACAAACGAAACCCACGGTATTTTGATCCTTACTCTTTACTAAATAACAACCTTCGGGGGCATTCTTGGCACGCGCGTCATAGGGACAACTCTTTCCTAAATAAGGGACATTTACTAAGGGATCGCGCGGCGCGGGTGGGATGAAATTACAATATTGAAGCGCATCATTCTTGCGATTATGTTCACTTGCTTTATAAGGCATATAAAGGGAATCTTTTCCAACTTTATCACTTGTAGAAATACTTGTTTGATTTACTTGTTCGTTCATCACTCTTTGAATACTTTCGGATATATCTATTTATTCGTTTTATATTTTTTTGATATCGATATATTCTTTCTTATATAAAGAACAAAAAGAGAAACTACTTTTGAAATGATCTATATATAATACATATCGTAAAGAGAAATAGTATATGAAAAGTTGGATATAAAAAATTTAATAACCTAAATATAGAATGTATCTTTCTAAAAAGAAGTAATTATACAAAAACATTCTCAATCCTGGCACTTTGTGCAGATTGATCGCTTTAGACGTCTTTATTTACGATGTTTATCTCCATTCTACGTTATCTGGATAACCTCGGAAAGAGCGTTCTCCCCACACATACGTCTGAGCATGAACGTTCTACGAATACGTCTATGAATAGATCTATGAATACGTCTATGAAGAATACAGCTACCGCTGATAAGCCGCCTTACGTTCATATTGTGAACGTAGATAAGAATGAGAGCGATCGTGATCCCGAGTCGGGAATGATCATCTCAAACCGTGCGCTCAACAACTATCCGTTTGCGCCGAATTCGAATCAGCAGTAAATGTATTTGTTCCAAATATCATACGTAATATCATCATCCTCTTGGCATGTTCATCATCAGTGATGTTTGGAGAATAAACCGTCCTCATGCTACCTTCGGGAGCCAAAAGCGCATCGACTTCATCGTCGATTGCTCTACTATTATAAATCGCCTCTTCATACTTCCACTGTGTCATGATTTGACGTTTCACCTTATCACTCGGTTCATATCCATATTGGATCATAAAGGCGCAATGTGAAACGTGAGCATTCTGATATGCGGTCAAGAAGAGGGCATCATGATTATCACTACGGAAACCACTCTTATAAAGCAATTTAAAAACCTCATATGAACCGCACTTTCGTGATGCGGCTTCCAAATAATCGACTCCTATGTTATCTTCGCGATAAAGTCGTTGTGTCATATAGAATCGGATATATTCTATATTTCCCGTTTCAATCACCATATGAAACGTATTTTGAAATGCTTCACATGAATCCTTCTTCTCCTCCATATAATTCAATATCATTTCATGAAATAAATCATTTCGAAGCACCAGTGCCAATATATAAGCGTTCTTATTGAACGCATGTCCAGTGCGCTCAATCAATGTGCGGATAAATGCGTAATCAAATGGAATATGGCCTATATGATCATAGGATATCTTGGGATGAATGTGATACGTCTCCTCAATCAACTGATCGGAAGATAAGATATCACCATGATGTGTTAAGAAGAAGTCGAGTATAGCCATCTTTGTTTCATATGGAACGGTCGATGCCAAGGAATGATGATATAACTTCTTGATTACCGCAATACGGCACTCCTTCATATACTCGCGATTGCGTTCAAAGATCCATTGAATGATCAAAATATTGTCCGACTTGTATGCGTGATCAACGGTTTCATAATCGAAGTGAAAGTAGCGCCCGTTATCCTCCATGAGTTGAAGAAACTTCAAATGTGTGGCATCATCGCGATCATATGGACTGCGTCTAAATCCAATGCGCATAAGTCCATCTTTATGGTATGACTGATATATGTTGCTCTTATACTTCGCAAAGATTGCCGCATTTCGTTCAAAGACGATACTTTGGCACACGCATGGATAAGAGAAGATATTGGGATTCCACTTCTCCATGAGCCAATCGATCATTTCCACTTTCACTGTGCCAAAGTGGATGAGTTCAAGGATCTTATGATTTTGTATCATATCTGCGTTTCTGACATTTAATGATAAGAACCAATCAACCCAATCGCGTTGATTCTGCGATATCGATTGAGCCAACGTTTTATCACAATCATCGTAATCAATAAACCCCAAGCCATACTTCTCCAATCCATTAAGATCGCTATATAGAATAGCATATAGATAATCAGGTATAATCGATTTATCATATAAATCAGGCTTAAAGATCGATGTTGTCATCTCGAAACCGATGAAGTCAAGAAAGGTGCGTCCATCTTCATAAATGGAAATGAAGAGTTCCGCATTCACATAAGGCACATCTTTCATAAACAAATCGGCAAAATCGAAGTCGCTCTTATATTGGGGTAAAAAGGAAGGAATCTCAATGATGCCATCGCTACTTCCCGAGGAGAATGTATCTTCACATAATGTGCGCAGAAAATCCGATTTCTCCAAAACCCATTGTGGGAAACGATCAAGTGAAAAGAACATACTCGTATACTCGTATCAAATGAGATGAAAGAAGATAGCCTTCAAAGATCATTTTTTTCTTTTTATGTAGCAAATAAAAAGAGATCATAAAAACAAAAAAGAAACAAAAAGAAATAAATAAAAAAGAGAATAAAGAGATCTACTCTTCGGGTAGTTCTTCCAATCCGCAATTGCGCACAAACACAGGTATTTTGGGCGCATCACCTTCATCGGTTTCCATCTTCTCGATCCGTTTAATGATGTTATATCCCTTCGCCACCATACCAAAGACCACATGTTTTCCATCCAAATGTTTGAGTGGCGCCTTTGTAGTGATGAAGAATTGGGATCCATTGGTATTTGCCCCCGCATTTGCCATGGATAATAGACCGGGTTGATTATGTGTTAATTCGAAATTCTCATCTTCGAAAGTGCGCCCATAGATGGACATACCACCGGTGCCATCGCCATTTGTGGTGTCTCCGCATTGAACCATGAAATTGGGGATGATCCGGTGGAATGGGACGCCTTTGTAATCGGCTTCGCCTTTTCCGGTGATCGATTTCATACATAATGTGCGGAAGTTCATACATGTGCGGGGGACAATTTCGTCGAAGAGTTCGAAATAAATGCGCCCCGCATCTTCATCGCCAATTTGAATATCAAAAAATGGATATAATGACGTATTCTGGATCTTCTCTGAATCCCGATTTCGAATGTTATGCGCACTCTCTTCACGCACTTGGGACATATGCTCTACCTTCAATTGATCTACCGCATCTTCCCCTCGATCTTCAATCACCTTTTGCGCACGCGCTTCCAACATCGCCTTTCCATACTTTTGATACCATATATAAATTCCATATACCGCAATCGCGATCACCGCGATAAAGAGGATCTTCTTCCATGACATATGCGATAAAAGATTCCCCATTTTACAAACGAAATATGGATAAAATAGATTTTATGAATGAAATAGATGTATATCTTTATCGTGATTTCCTTTAAGTTAACATAAAATACAAATTTAATGATTATATGAAAGGGTTTCCTGGTTTATTATTAAAAGGATTTCTGGATCGTGGTGGTTTTATATTTGTTGAGTTATTTACCGGATTATTATTGAAAGGATTCCCAGATCGTTTATTTGTTGGGTTATCAAATGGGTTCGGTGTTGAGTTATTTGAATGATTGAATGGATTATTCGTTTCGAATGGATTCTCTTCACTTGCGAATATGAGTAATTGTGTAAATGCGCTATCTCTTTCAATATTCTTTGTTAGCTTATTTATGTTATTTTTATAAAATGATTCTTTTATTTTGATATTATGAAGATTTAACCGTTTCGCCTCCATGTATTTCATAAACATGTTGATTCTGTCATAAAATTTATGTGGATCCATTGAAAATATTCGTTCTAAATATCTCATCGCATTTTCAAATTCTTTTTGTTCTTTACTTTTGTTATTATTTGATTTATTCGATTCAATTACTTCTCTCATCTTTTCCTTTATCTCTTCATTAAAATTTTGAATAGCATACTGAACTAATTGATAAAAATCAGGTGCTTTATAAGGTATAATAATCTCTTCAGGGTATTCAAAGAGTGAATCATTTCCTGAAAATAGATTTTCATGTTCAATTCGATTCATACTATTCCCGCTGTTTTTCACTTGTAAGAATAGCTTCTTCTGATATGTTAATCGTTTCAGTGGGTATAAAACAGGATAAATAAGGTGATCTTTCATCGAACTAACTTGTGTTAAATCAAAATTATTAAGAATCGGTAATAAATCGTCATATTTTCCAATGATAACAGATACGGTTTTTATTTTTATTTTTGGTCTAGAATCATCTTGGGGGAGTTGAATCTTACGTTTAAATAGACCATAATCTCTATTTGAACCAATACGATATATATACTTGTGAACGATTTGACGTGCGTTTGGTTTTAATGGGGGAGTAATTTCATGAATTGGATTTACTCTTATTTCACATTGTAATTCTTCAAGAATACCACGAGAAGAGCATTCACGAGGATCTTCTTTTTTTATACTACCATCTTCTTTTGTTGTTTGCAAACATGTTTCTGTAATACCTAACTGAATATCATAGTTTGTATGAAATGCTTTGCGATATTTCGATGGCTTATGTGATTCATAATATCTTACACCTAAAAGATAAAGATCACTCATTGAATCCATATTTGCTTCGATATATTGAATGATCTCATCATCCAATTGTAATCCCTTATTACAAGGTCCATCAATATAAACATTCCATCGTCGATAAGGGATTTCAGGTTGTTGTAAACGATGATTTTTGCGGTTATTGTTATTTGCACGAATCATATTTTCACTTCTTTTTATTATATTCTAATATAATATAATATAATATTTTAGAATAATATTTTAGAATAATATTAGAATATAAAATAATCACTTTACCAATTCCATAAGATCATTGAAATCGATATGCTCCCATATCATAAATGGCGGATCTTCGACATTATATGTGGTAGAACATTCGATATAAATGTAAAAGCGAAATCCAGTTCTACCATCGATATACTTTTCGATCTCCGTTTTGATCACGTTGCGATCCATTTGGTTGGGATGGCTTATTTCTTCGAAACAAGTGATATACTCTTCATATAGTGGGCAATTTTCATCACGATTCTTTTGAAGAATCCGCAATCCATACGGAATTCGTGTAGAATAAATGCCCATTTTTGAAAGAAAAAAAGGGTATATTTATATTTGATCGCGAATTCCTTTAAGATCAAATATAAGCGGAAAACGTATAAAAATAATATTTGAAATAAATAGAGATCTATCCATCATATTGGAAAATGCGAGATATCGATATTTATTATACGCGTCATTTGAATACGGTTCAAAATGTATTGAAGGAATTGAAGTTTCTCGATAAGAGTAAATATGAATCGATCCAAAATTCATCGCTTTCCAATTTCGGCATCCTCCACGCATTACAAATATACAGCACATATAATCTGTATGATAAAATAAAACCAAATATCGTTTGTGCTTCTTACTATCTTCGCACATGGGAGACGGCATTTCTTCTATATAATAAATATTTCGCAAATGGTGGAACATTATATATATTGCCATATATTCACGAACATAATGATAATACTCGATCAACTTCTTCGGAAAGAGCAGAAGAGTATAAAATATATAATATAAAACGATCACTTGCTGAATTTGTGAGATTCATTTCCTATTGTAAAACGTATATACAAAAATATAACATTCAATTGTATAAAAAGATGTCTTTCCGATTACCACGTATTGTATTTATAAATAAATATGGTAAAGAGGTGAGTGGTCGAAAATATCTAAATATGGAGTATTACAAACGTCATATGTACTTATACAATCCGAATTTTGATATTTTTGAAAATCGCATATTACCCACATTCTTGGAATCCTTTGATGAATCATTCCGCAAATTATCCGTGATTACACACGGAAAGATCATTAAGAAAGATCTTCTTTCATTTAATAAAAAGATGGATCATTTCCCAGAATCAATATCCATATATCGAAAAATTGAGAAAGGAAAAGTGGATGAAAAGTATCTCTTGGTGAATAATGGTGATACATTTATGAAAATGTATCGATCGAAGAATCGTGATTATGATCATGATGGCTTCGTGAAACAGATCTTCCCACCTTCTTTCAAAAGTATGGATCGATTTGATCATCTATATATTCCTTTTTATAAATGTAAAATATATAATGTTGAAAATCATATTCAACAAATATTGAAAAAGAAGAAATATTTTTTAAATCGCGCAGATAAGAAGTATTTATTGGGATTCTATCATAGCCCAAAAATGTTCAAATACTTGAACTACTTTATAAGGTTGTATATCAATACTCATGTATGATCGATTGCGGCAATTTGTTTCAAAAATAAGAGTATTGTGTATTGAGTTGAGTTATATAATATAAAAAGTATGAGTTATTTTTTATAGAAAAGTTAAATCATACTTTTTATAGAAATAATATCATCAATACTAAAAATATAATCATTATCTTTATACATATTTGAAAGAATATGAGATTTAATAATCTTCATATATTTTTTTCGAAATTGATAATCATTTATTATTTCTTTATCTTTATTCTCTTCTAAATTTATAATATAATCATAGTATCTTGTATTAATCGTTTTACTAAAATAAATATTTATTTTATTAATTCTTTTATTTATTAAATCTTGATGTGTGTTATATATTTCAATAATACCATCTTCAATTATATTATAAATAGATACAATAAGTGTATCTATATTACATTCAAGATATTCATACCCTATATTTAATGTATGTTCGTTTCTATAATTATTCAATAAACGCCCAATTCTATTTTCATATAAAAATGGATTTTTAACTTTAAAATAAATAATGATTTCACTTCCTTTCGGATAATCTGAAATTCTACAAGTTGGATCATTTATATTTTTTGATACGCCATATTTGTATATATTTGTATTATAATATGCCAATAAATAAGGCTGTATGATATATAAAATTCCTTCTTTAATTAACATTTTAAAATTCTTTATAATATAAAGAAATATTCTTTATATTCACATATGTTTATTTAAAAATGATATATCATTTAAACAAGAGGAGCGGGAAGACTCTGATAAGGGATATAGCGAGGATTCGCCAAGAAATTGCGGTAAATATCGCGTAAATAATTGCTTGTAATCGTGAAAGTGCGCTCTTGTAGAGTACCTGGATAAAGTTCACTTGGAAAAATGATCGTATAGCATTCAAAACGATCCGTACTATAATACTCAAACGATTTTTTAAAGAGTTGAAGCACGCGTGTGAAGAAGTCCGCATTTTGAATATATTGGAAGATTACCTTCTCATTATCAGTTAACATCCCATAAGGAACAGAAGCGCTCACACCAACAACATCGCTCCATGATGTTGGTAGTGTGTTGATGGGAAGAATGCGCATCAGAAGAGTGCGGTGATTGAAATCGTAATCCACATATCCGGGATCAGTGGTCAGGAGGCCGCCTGCTGTGGGCAGATAAATTGTAATGCGTTCGCTGCTAAAACCGGAAACGGAAGAAAGATTAACAGTGGAACAAAAGTTTTTGCGATTTGAGTTGTAATAATGACGCGCCATATTTTTGAGACGCAGGATGACGTCAAGGAATTGTTGGTTTTGGAGGATGGCGTAGAAGAGAGGTGTAATATTGGTAATTTGAAGGGCGGAGTTTAAATTCTCCACGGTGGGATTATTCTTCACATTGTACGAAGGGAGTGATTCGATGGGGCCGTTGCTCAAATCGGTGGAGGACATTTTTTCTTTCAAAATACTATATTATAAAACGATAATATTTTCGCCTTATACCTTCAATTCGATTCCCACAAAGTCGTATTTGTGATTCGATGTTTACTCTCGAAATCCGTATTTGTTTGCGAAAATAAACTCTTATTTTTCAAAACGATCTTATTTATCGATTTCTTCTCTTCCACTTCCACTTCCACTTCCACTTCCGACTTGATATTTCCTTCCTTCACTATGCCATGTGGAGCATATAACCGATTCATATAAACCGCATTTCGCTCTTGAACAATCTTTTCGACAAAAGAGGGGACGGGCAACTCCTTAATAATTCCCCGATTTTTCAAATAGTGCGTATATGTATATAATTCCATCAACTCATATGCGCTATATATTTGCCCAGGTATAGGTTTCGCCATATGACCATAAATCTCCATCGGAGGTACAACTCGATATACAAAATCACGGCGTTCAAAGTGGGCATCCTTCGCACTCTTCATCGATTTAAAGAGGTTCATATAAAAATCGCGGCATCGCAAATAAGAGATATAACATTGATCCGCATATGAAAACCCCTTCATAAATTCCATATACTCATGACTATTTCGTATCACACGATTTGATAACATATTATGAAAGTAAATGATCTCTTTGGCACTATATCGCTTTACTACACTATCATGAGCATGAGCATGACCCGGGGCATGATAGGTGTAGAAGTACTCTTTACAACCATTGAAGTATTTAATCGCATCTTCTAAGGATTTCGCACACTTTGTTAATTCATCTTCATACATCAAAAAGTTGATAATAATAATATCTGTTTTTACTCCTATACGCGGATACTTCTTAAGATCTAAGGTGAAATCCCCGTACACAATAATACTCTGATTTTGATTTGGATTCATTCTTCTACTTCTTCTTCTTCTACTTCTACATTATTCATCAAAATAATTTTATATAAATAAACGGGAAAAAGTGATTTTGAGATGTGAATATAGAGAAAAGATATCAAACGTTAATATAGTACATTCGAATTTAGAGAAAAGAAGATGAATTTCCAGGAAAAGAAGGATCTCTATAAAGTGCGCCAAACCGTATTGGAGATGATCTCTGATCGCGGTTATGCGATACCACCGGATATGCTCCAAGTCTCGTTTGAGCAATTCTCGGTTCAATATGATGCGAAGAGCATTGATCTCTATATTCAAGATGAAACGAAGGAGAAGCCATATTATGTATATTTTCACACGGATGCTTCGTTTGGTAAGAATGATATGAAGAATGTGGTTCAGAAGATTACGAATCAGTACCAAAATGAAAATATGGGGATTATCATCCTTCTAAAAGATAAAGAGAGTACGTCGATTCAGAAGGAGAAGAGTAAGGCGATTTATAAGAATGTGGAATTCTTTGAACAGAAGAAGATGACATTCAATATCACCAAACACGTATTTGTCCCGAAACATGTGATTATGACTCCCGAAGAGGAAGCACAAGTCGTCGAAAAGTATGAAACACCCAAGTCAAAGTTCCCGAAGATTAGCGTTTCCGATCCTGTGGCAAAGTATTATGGGATGAAGCCGGATCAAATGTGCCGCATTATTCGAAATGATCCGGAAGTAGGACTGAGCATCTCCTATCGGATCGTCAAATAAGGTTGGAGAACGAAGTTCCAGCCGAACCTCCTCGTTTAACGTGTTTAAGGGAAATCCCCTAACAACCCCCCTAAAACATTTTTTATATAAATTATCAAAATAAATAACGTTTATATAAATCATCAAAATAAAATAACATTTATATAAATCATCAAAATAAAATAACATTTATATAAATCATCAAAATAAAATAACATTTATATAAATCAAAATATAGAAAATCTATTTTGATATATACTTAAAGAACTTTTTACATAAAAAATAAAGATAAAGATAAAATGGAGGAAAATCAAACATTTCTTTACGAATATGTATGGATCGACGCGTCGAATCAACCGCGTTCTAAAATCCGGGTCATGGCGACTCCTTGCTACTCAAGATGGCTGAAACTTGATTATTCCGATGAAGAGAAGAACGCCTTTATTTGGAATTATGACGGTTCTTCGTGTGGTCAAGCTTCCACCGAACATTCGGAGATCACTTTGATTCCCGTTGCTTTTTATAAAAACCCTTATTTAGATCGCGATCGCGGATATTTGATCCTTTGTGAATCCGTTGATGATCGCAGGTCGAGTGCCGTTGGATCGAATTACCAGTATGCCAAGCGGATCTTCGATGATGATCGTGTGAAAGCTGCCGATTTCTGGTTCGGTATTGAGCAAGAGTACTTCTTTCTCGATGTATGTACCAAATTTCCCTATGGATTCACTCCTTATGATCATGAGAAGAATAAGTCTCTCTATCAAGGGGATTACTACTGTGGCGTAGGAGGAGCGCACATCGACGCGCGCCAAAGGAAAGTCGCGGAAGAGCATGCGAAAGTGTGTTTATCGATGAATATCCCCATTTCCGGAATCAATGTGGAAGTCGCCCCTTCCCAATGGGAGTATCAAGTCGGCATTGCCCATGGGATTGAAGCGGCGCATCATCTTTGGGTATCCCGGTATATGTTGAAGAAGATTGCGGAATCGTATGGATTGGACGTTTCATTCCATCCCAAACCGATATGTGAACCGGTATTTGAGAATCATTGGAATGGAAGCGGAGCACATGTCAATATTTCGACACGCGACACGCGAAATGCGGGTGGATATCATGTGATTATCGATTATATGAAGAAGTTTGCCATGCGCCATCGAGAACATATGGCTCTATATGGAGCGGAGAATAAGAAGCGCTTAACGGGAAATCATGAGACGGCAAATATGGAGAGTTTCACATATGGTGTGGGAAGTCGGGGTACTTCGGTGCGTATTCCGAATCAAACAGGGCGAGATTTATGTGGCTACTTCGAAGATCGCCGACCTGCCGCAAATATGGATCCTTATTTGGTGTGTGGCATCATTGCCGAAACGATCTTCCTTATTTAAGCATAAACATAAACAAAAACATAAACAAAAACATAAACAAAAACATAAACAAGTAGAATTTAACAATGTATACCGACGAGTTTGCCATGAATGATATATTCGATCGTTGCGCCACCACCAGTACATATATGAATATCTATATTTGATAAATCGATCTTTTTATCCAATATATACTGATTCACAAATCCGGCGGTATCGCCGCCTCCCACAATGATCTTCTTTTTCGATTGAAGTAAGTATTGTAAAAGTGAAGCCGATCCAGACGAATATAATTCATGCTCTACAACACCCAATGTTCCATTCCAGAAGATAATATCATGTTGATCAATGAGTGCATATAATTCATGTAATGACTTTGTACCAATATCATAATAATGATTTCCCAATGTTTGATAATCATATATATATTTGGCAAATGAGGCATTTAGATTGATATTTCCATATCCGTCAAACATGAGCGATGCTTTATGTGTATGAAGTAGTATGTCGATAAATGCGCGATGATCCGGATGATATATGTATGAGTTCACAATACCACCGCCAAGATAGATATGATTCACCTTTTTACTTAATGCTTCACATAACGGAAGTTTATCGTCAATCTTTGCTCCACCTAAAATCGCCAAAATACGTGGATTTGATGTGTTGAACGTGTTGAACGTGTTCAACGCGTTTAATTCGTGTTCAACCAGAAGATCATAATATTGATGATTTCGATCTTTAAATCCATTGATGGTTAAATGATCCCGATGGGCACATCCAAATGCGGCAAAGATGAAGCGATCTCCGAGTTGATTCCATATTTGATATCTTTCCGTTTCCGCATACTTGGGATCTGTCTCTTCGCAATGAAAGCGAACATTTTCCAATAAATAAATATAGGGTTCCGCACTCTTCTCAAAGAGTTTGGGAGATATATGTTCATCCATTTCATATAGAGAGTACGCATACTGCTCATGTTCATTGCGCGCAATCTCTTCCAAGGATGATTGAGAAATACCATCTTTCAAAAAGTGTACTTTGTGTCTTAAATGTTTGGATATACACTCTACCAATTGACGCGTTGTATACTTCTCAATCTTGGCTCTATTCACTTCGTTCATTGAGCAGATTGATCGCGAGACGTCCTCATAACCATTGCCTTTCGGTCGCCCCAAATGCGTAGCAATCACAATCCGCCGCGGTTTATCTGCTAAAATCCGTTCAAATGTAGGTAAAGTACTCGTGATCCGGAAATCATCAGTGATCACGCCATCTTTTATCGGAAGATTAAAATCCACGCGGATTAGCACCGATTTGCCCTGAAATGTCCCATATGGCACTTTCCGAAGAAAGCGGGATTTGCTCGCATGTGTATGGATCACCTCGGCCATCCGGATCGTTTGTGCCGCATATGACCACTCATTATCATACCAAATGAGAAGTTTGATTTTGCGATCGCTCAATTGGATAAATGAAGGCGCATCCACAATCGTCGGCTCACATGTTGTCATAAAATCCGTGCTCACCAACTCCTCCTCTTCCACTCGGATCACCTTGCCACCGCATTTCTTGAAATGCTCCAAAAGATCCGCCTTCATACACACTTTTTCCGTTTCCAATGTGATATCCACGACGCTCACATTATTCGTTGGCACGCGAATTGCCATCCCATGAATCCGCCCTTCCAACTCCGGAATCACCGCCGCAACCGCACTCGACGCTCCTGTGGTTGCGGGTATGAGATTGTTAAAGATGGAACGCGATGATCGAGCGGATTTTGTATTCACGATGGGTGTGTCAAGGACATATTGTGAAGATGTAGAAGCGTGGATGGTGGTGAAAGAGGCGGAAGTGATGCTATATTTTGTGTGAACGGCTTTCAAGAATGGGGTGATACAATTGGTCGTACATGATGCGTTGGAAATGATGGATGAACCACATGTGGAATATAGATCTTCATTTACACCATATACAAATGTGGGTATAGAGGAATCTTTGGCAGGTGCGGTGATGATGATATATGGAACATTGCGGTGCTCTTGGCACTTTTTTTGGGTTAAGTAGGCACCCGAGGCTTCGAATAGAAGATCGCAATTCCATGATATTTTGGATGCGTCTTTTTCGCGGAAAAGGCGAATGTGATGAGTGGAGGATCCATTGGAAACGATGATTTGATCAAGTGCGATCTTTTCAATACGGAAATCTTTCTCATAATGATGGACGGAATCGTGTTTTACATAAGATTCAAAAGAATCGGTATCAAGATGAATGGCATTGATGGCGGTGATTTCAAATGTAGGATGGCTGAGGAGTTGTAAAAAGAGGGCTTTTCCAATCCGACCAAATCCATTGATACCTACTTTCATTTTCACTTCAATTGATCTAATTTTTATTTCGAAAAAAAGAGATCAAACGAAACTCAAAAAGAGAAGATACATAAAAGATTATCTTCTCTTAAAGTAGATATAAAATTACAAAAATGAGTTCACCTTACTACTATGCGATCCTTTTCGCCATTTTACTAAATACATTCGGTTTTGTTTCCATCTTTTACCACACATTAAAAACGAAGAATACCGAATCGATCCCTTTCATTTCACTCATCGCATTTGCGATATCTATCCTTATTTTACTCTTTATCGCATTTGTTCGCAAATATCCCATTCACCTCATCTTCTATATCCTGACATTGGTGTGTATTATGGGGATACTCAATACAAAACGGAATGTTTCCAAAGAGTAGATGATTCTTACCTGTAAATATTTAATCAGATGCCTTTTCAAGAGTGAGTTTATAAATCATATTTGTTCCATATCCGAGATAGTAGGATTCGCGGTAAGGTAAAACGGATTTCACAAGAAAGCGATTTTGGGGAATGGATTGAAGAATTGTTTCGAGTGAAACGATCTTTCCAAGATTCATCTTTGTATATGAAGATATTTGAGATCGTATGCGATTCTTATATTGATTCTGATTTTCCGGTTGTTGAGACACTGTGGCAAAGAGGGTGATCGTCGATCCTTTCATACAAAGTGAATCAAGAATGTGAAAAAGGGCAACATGATCCTCCAAATAATAATTATAATGATGAATGATGATACGATTATACTTCATCGCTTTTAAGCGCGCTTCTCGGAAAGCAAAAATGTGTGATTGAACCCGTTCGATCAAAACATCGATCGAAGAAGCAGGACGTTCACTCTTATACTTTAAAATTTCACGATTGAGTTCATGAATGGAGAGTCGATTTTCATCCATATAGGTAATATGATACTCTTTTTTACATATGTCATCAAAATAATTGCATAGTGGGATATATACACCTTGATTGATGATTAAAAAAGTTTCATATAATTCCGTATTTTGGTGAAAATGTTGATCATAAATTTCATGATATGGAGATTTTAGGATTTGGGAAGATATAAAGAGTTGTGTATAGCTTTTGAATAAATCCGGAATATTCATTCTAAAATCATATATTTCTATGAGATAGATAGAAATATTTATACTTTGAAATACGATGGATTATAAATATATGATATATAAGTAGTATTCTACGACGAAAATGAACATACCTGAACGCACTTATGCAAATGTTCCATTGAATCAGTTTGTACAAACATATACAAAGACGGAGTTTCTTCTTCTTTTTGTGATGATCTTCTTTCTCCTTTCCATTTTATTCGCATTTGTAAAGTTCTTTTCACAATGGCCGATTTTATTAATCATTGCTTTTATTCTCTCTTTTATGATTTACAACTATTACTCCAAAAATCCCGATCCGATTTATACTGAATCCACAAACATTTATTCACAAATGTATAATCATCCGAAAGTTCAAAGTTTACTCCAAAATTCCCTTCTTATGAAGAATGATAATGAAGTTTCTTATGAATCATGATCATGACGAAAGAGTATCGAGGATTTTCAGGATCTTATTCATCACCTCGATATACTTCTTCACAATATGTTCCTTCTCATTATTTTGGTGAAGAACAATCTTCATATGCATCTCATATTTAAGCGGGTGAACAAGGCGATATCCTACATACTTCACCTCCTCATCGATTGACAAATACTCCGAAAGTATATTTCCGAGTGTATCATTCTCCTCCATAAAGATCACATCATACACTTCATCACTCTTCTTATTCTTGGAAATTGTGATCTTCTCACTGTTCTTCAAATTCATCTCATCCTTCGCAATCATAATCCGATCACGGAGTCGCTCAATGCCAGTACGATAAATTGTCATTGGGTTCATATGTCCCGTACTCTCAATCTTCAAGTGATAGACGGATGGTACTCCATTTTCATTCTTCTTATAATACGTTTCCGCTTCATCCAGTAGGAATGTGCGCGCCGCACTTTCACTCATACTCGTATCCTTAATCTTCTTTTCAAGGGCACTTTCGTCAATTTCGAAGGTATGAACGCAAACGGCGGTAGGGTTGAAGTGTGCTCCGCCATTTTGGGAGTTTTGTTTGATAAGGCGGGTTTCAAAGGAAATGGATTGGTTCGGCTTTAACTTATTAAAAAGGATCTTAGGAAAGTAGCAGAACTCCTTCTCAATAGGGGATCCGCGATCATCCTTGAATTGGAGATCGGAGAAGTACACACTCATGATATCATGCGTGCTATTCTTCACCTTACATTCGATCCGGACATTCTCATATACAACGTCCGTATAATCGGAGATGATGGGAATGAGGGCAAGTCGCTTATTAAGGAATTCATTATCGAGGGTAGATGTATTTTCATAAAAGATCGTACTCTCCATGTCGATACAATAAACCTCAATATCACACATAATCGAACGACGGATGCCATTGACTAAGGAGATAAGGATGGATCCATCCGAATTCTCAATCTTCTTCTCGAAAAGGGGATTAAATGCTTCCATCTTTATCTATTCTATTCTATTCTATAATAAGTGAATATCTTTTATATATACCTTACTGATCACTTTTTTTATTTGATATACAGATTCAATTCGATTCATTTTTTTGATTTTGAGTAAATGTATATGAAATAAAAGCGTGTGCGTCAAAAAGAGTATAGATAATTATCGAAAATAGATAGAAATCATAAAGTTAAGAATTAAAAGTTAAGAGAAAATGAGTAGCCATCAAATCCTCTTTTATAAAAAGAGCTGTGTTTATTGTAAGAAGCTCTTTGATCTTCTTCAAAAGTCTCCTTCATTAATGAAGAGTTTTATGATCGTTTGTGTGGATGATAAGAGTTATCGCATTCCAACTTATATCAAATCCGTCCCTTCCGCCATTATCATATCCCCGACAGGTGAATCCCATGTATACACCGGTACCAATCTCTTCAATTGGGTGAAGAATCGCATCCATAGTCAAGAGCGATCTTTCCAAGGAAGTACACAATCGCACCCACAAAGGGGGCAAGCGCAAGTGCGAGCACCGCCAACCACGCATGAAGTGGTTGAGCCGAAAGAGTGGGATTCATTTGTGATGAACAATTTATCCGGAACATTCGCTTTTATTGATGAGCAACTGAATGAAAATGCTACGGATAAACCGGGATATGCTACATTAGAAAATCTCAATAGCTTCCGGATTATTACCCCCGATGATGACGGTATGAAGAATAAAGGAGAGATCAAACCGGTTCAATATAGTGCTGATGTGAATGTATCCCAACAAGATGGACGACGAAACCCTTTTGCGGATGCGTACTCTCAGCAACAGCAACAGCAATCCTCTTCTCAATACAATCCGAATCAATATAGTCAACAACAAACAAATCAATCGTTCGATCCAAATATGTTCAGAGATAGCAATTATGAAGGAAATGATAGTAGGGCAAATTCGCGAAAGGCGCAAATGGATGCGCAAATGGAGGCGTTCAAGAAATCAAGGGATATGGGAATGCCACAACCCCTCCGCCGGATGTGAAAGAGCTCTCTATTACAAAATCAAACTTCCAGCTATTAAAAAAAAAGAGATTTCATACGTTTTTTTCAAAAATAAAAGATCATCGATAAAAATAGATTCTACTTTTATCGAAATGTTAAGCATTCTTCAAAATATCCCGAATGTACATACATATCCTCTCACCTATGTATTCGAACATATGAAATTACAACATAAACCAAATACACTATGGCTGGAATTTGGCGTAGCAAGTGGTCGAACAATTAACTACATTTCACAATTTACTCATGAAACGGTTTATGGATTTGATAGTTTCGAAGGATTGCCCGAAAAGTGGCGCGATGGTTTTGATAAAGGAGCATTCAACCGACACGGACATTTACCCCAAGTGAATCCAAATGTTCAATTGATCAAAGGCTGGTTCAATGATACATTGCTCCCGTTTATTCAATCACAAAATAAGAAGGTTTCGTTCATTCACATGGATGCTGATTTATATAGCTCAACAAAGTATATCTTTGATGTATTAAAGGATTATATCGATCAAGATTGTGTGATTGTTTTTGATGAACTCGTCAATTACCATGGATTTGATGGAGATACCGGTGAGTTAAAAGCATTTTATGAATTTATTACGGAAAATCAAGTGGATTATGAATGGATAGGGATGAATGGCGTGCCGATGGGCATGTGTGGATATGAACACGAAAATGTAGCATTAATCATTCATTCCATACATTGATAAATATACTTTTTGAATGTTTTTCTTTTTTATCTTCAAAGAAGGATTCTCTTTTTCTTTTTCAATGAAAAAGAAAAGTGTTCGTTGGATATAGAAAACTTTCTATAATATAGAGTATAACAAATCGTAAAATGGCATCGCTTTCTCAAATCCGCACTGTCTTCATTCAACAACTCGACAGTTTCGTCGAAGAGATCTCCACCCTCTATCCCGATGAGAAGGAGATTATGCTCTTTGCCGAAAAGTATAAGCTGATCAAAGGTGCCAATAGCACTTTCGTCATTGAGAGTTTCATTCAATATGTCCTTCCTCTTCGCGATCAAATCCTTACCAAGAATGAGGATTTCTTCCTCAATGGTGGTGGTCAAGAAGCCGTAAAGGATGATTATAGCAGCAAGCTGCGCGATATTATCAAAAATGTGTGGGTAAATAAGATGAGTGAGGTGAATAAGGAAGTGATTTGGAAGTACTTCACTGTATTTGTCCGTCTTAGTGAGAAGTATGCGGTAGAGCTGATGAAGAGTGCTTAATTATAAGAAATAAGAGATAAAAGATAAATATGTTTTATAAACTATTTTTATATCAAATCGATTCGATATAAAATGGATCTTATTATGCGATATGTTCAATACGCATATACGTGTATACCGGGTTTACGATGGCAAAAAATCGGTTCACCTCTTCGATGACAAAAATAATTTGCTCCAATGTAATATTCCGAAACCATCCCTTTCCCATATCATGGCAGCGATACTCCTCTAAAAATGAGTGAATAATACGCTCTTTACGTAGGGGGAATTGTGTGTGAATCGCATACTTCACTTTATACTCGATTCCATCGGTTGTTTGTAATGTCCGAATACGCCGTTCCAGCGTTCTCTCGCGAGTCATACCGATCTTAAATTCACCAGATCCTCTATATGATATAACGTAAATAAAGCCGGCTTCACACGTATCAATCGAATCATGCATCTTTTATTTTATATTCACCTTATTACGGGATTTCATCGATATTCAAAATATATATTCACTTTTTTCGAATAAAAAGTGAATGGATTATCTCTTATCAATATTGGAATGTAGATTGAAGAAAATATAAAAAACAATATACGTATGTATACAAATCAGACGATTCAATGCCTTTTTCTCAAACATATAATGAGTTTGATCTTATCGGATGAAGATCCAGAGAGCCTCTTTATGGTGAAATCGATCATGATATATATGGCACTATGCTTTGTGTGCGTTGTGTATGATGCGATATTGATTCTTCTGTTATGTGCCTTCTTTGGATTAAACCATATTTCATATCGACAAATATTGATGATTTTGATCTTCTTTCACGTTGTACGATTCGCAAGTCTTCATTCAATGTCTGAATGAATCAAAGATAACAAGTATATAAATATATATATAAAATGATTTTATAAAAAATGATTTTATAAAAATGTTATAAAAAGAGATATATCATTTTATAACATATAACATAAAGAGATATAACAAAATGTCAATGAACGTATTTGATTACTCCTCTCTTTACAAGCGTAGCTTCATTCCCAACCCGTGTATGACGTACGATGAGTTGATTGATGCTGATATTGATTACTACTCGCTTGGCTGACGGGAGGTCAGCAGCGAGTTGAACAAATCGCACCGGAGACTCAGGCATAAAATCAAGATTTCAAATCTTTATATCTACACCGACGAGACATAAAATCTTCTATATTTGGTTCAACTGTTATAATTTCTTGATTATCACTATATTTTGATAAATTACTTTTGGTTTCACTATGATGTTTGTTGATAATACTTATAATTTTACTCAAATTTTTATCACGTGATCGATATAAATAAGACGAACTTGTATAAATGAATTTTTGCTCGTTCACATCATATACTTTATAAATTGTATCATGTTTATATTGTCCTTTCAATACTCTAAAATATTTATTTATAAAATCATAATATTTTTTTATATCTTCATCTTGTTTATACAAGACTTGTTGAAGTGCTTGTTCTAGTTTTTCTAAAATGACATATCCTACCTTTTCAGATGAAACTTTATTTAGATTATCTTCTGTATAAATGATCGCTTTTGTATTATCATCAATAAAGTATATGTTATGGTTATTTTTATTTAACATGATCTGTTCTAAAAAGTTATTAAACAAGAAGAAGTCTTTCTGTTTATAAAAATCATCACTTATATGAGTTATATCATATCGATCATTCATAAAATCATTTACTTTAATATGTACATTACTCGTATTGTGAGTATTGCTTTGATTATTTTGAATATTATTATTGATGGTTTGAATCGCGTTAAATATATTTTGATTATGACTATAACTATTTGATACGATTTGTTCAGAATTCTTTCGATTTGCTTTCTCAATAATTGCGTTATATTTTTGATTATATTCACATAAACTTTTATTATCAGCGTGTTTTATTAGATTTTGTTTACTCGTAAATGATTTATTACAATCGGGGCACACAAAACTCTTCTCTAATTTCGTGTTCTTCTCTTTTTTTATACATTCAATTGTATTATTTTCATTATTCGCTTTTATTAGAGATGTATTCGTAAAATCTTCTTCAACTTGATTATGTATATTTATATAATTATGTACAATAAACGCAAAATCTTTTTTATCTAAATGGTCACAATTAAATTTTAAATTATATGTACGACACATTGATATATCATATGCTTTTTCAAATGTATATTTTTCAGAAAATGGTTTACATTTATATTTTTTTGTTAAATGTTTTTTCATATCTGATTTGTATAATGTTTTATAATCAACACAATAATTACATATATAAAAAGTTCTATTTATTGTATTTGCTGTATTTATGTACTCTTCTTTAACGTCTTCTTTTACATTATCTGTATTTTGATCAAATGGAAACAAATATGATTTATCATCCAAATACATATCTTTAAAAATATCCAAAAGCGATATACTATTACTCATTTTTACACCTTTTGAAATTACTAAATATAATATATAAAAAGTTCTTTATATTCAAATGAAAACTCTTTTTAGATTAATTCTTTATATTCTTTTTATTTAAATAATTCTTTTAAATCTTTTTAATGATTTCGGAGATTTGAGGAAAATAGGTTAGAAAAACAGACGATAAACTTTATTCTCAACAAGATGATCCAGCCCAAATATTTGGCGCCTTTTTCTAACCTATTTTCCTCAAATCTCCGAAATCATTAAAAAGATTTAAAAGAATTATTTAAATAAAAAGAATATAAAGAATTAATATTTAAAGAGTTTATTTTTTGTATTTTTTTTTCGAATATAAAAAAAGTCAAAAAATGAGATTTGGAAATCTTTTTTACAAGATCGGCAAATACAGAGCCTGTACAAAAACCTATGGTGAAGTTTGTAAAATCATCGTCGCAACCAGGCTTTTGTGTTAAAAAAGTGCGAAGCAAGAAGAATGATAAATATTACACTGTGCGCGATGAGAAGGTACAACCAAACGCAAAGGGTAAAAAGCCGAAAATGTACTTCTCATGTCCTTCAAATGCGGGCAATAATAACATGAACGGTGGTAAAAAAGTGTCTAAGAAGAAGAGATCCACTACCGCCCCCAAGAAGAAGCGCACGACTACCCGTAAGTGAACAAAATCGTGATATTTTATAAAATAAAAAATATTTATAAATATTATCTTATCTTTTATTGATCTCCCAAAAACTCTTTACGTTATATGATTGTGCTCGAAAAAAATGATTTCTATTTTTGAAATAGAAATCATTAGATACCAACGAAAATATAAAAACCCAAACAAGAATGAATCAAACACTTGGATCGTTTATTGAGCGCGAAGAGTCGGAGAGTGATTTCTCGTACCTCGGGCGTTTACTCTTCGTTTACTTTTCATTGAAGATGATTTACGTTATCTATAATGGATCACTTTTGTATATCATCGCGTCTATCCTCTCCTTCTCATCAAAAGATTTACCGAAGATTAAGTATACTCAATGTATGATCGCCATCTTCTCATATTATATTTTTACCGCATGTTGGCTGGGTTAAAAAGTAATATGAGAAGATAGATTAAAATTTTATAAACAAAAATATTCATATTACTCTTTAACATTTACACCAGCTGTTTTTCGAAGAGATCCCAAATATCCGTCTTCTCATTCCGCGACCAGTACAGATTATAAACGTGTTTATGTCCTCCGCCTCCCTTGAAGTGCCCTCCTTTCCACTTCAACTTTTCACCCAATTCATGTAAATCCACCTTTGTTTGTTTATGATCATCGATCATCGTGATTCCATATCCATTGATGGTATACTCCCATCCCCACAATACAGCAAAGTCGATCTTTCCCGCAAGATTCGTACATATTTGTCGCCCCACTTTCTTGGCAAGTGCCGGGCTGCGGAAGTTGAGAACACCCACTTTGTACCCTTGGAAATCGCGGATTTGCGCATTGATCGCAATCTGATTCTTCAAATCCTCCGTTACCTCAAAATAGTAATTGCCAAACGTGATCAGATCATTCACATTTGACTGCTCAATGATCTTCCAGAAATCCTCAAAAACCTCTCCACTCGCAATCTTCGCACGCATCTTCGGATCCCGGCGATGTGTATAACGAAAACCCAGTGCTTCCGTAAACATCGACGCATAAGAGACCCATGGCAAGAAGAGTTTCGTATCCGATGAGTCTATATATTGAATCACCGTTGGAACCTTTTCGCGAGGATAGAAGAATTTCCACGTACATGCGCACGCCGAATGTTCATTTGCCCGTTTTGACTCCATATAACTGCTGTAAAAGTTTGGATGCTTCATCTTCGGCATGTGATCATCAATCACAATCATATATTTACAATACTTTAATAAATATTCAAGGGTTTGTTCACTAAAATCAACATCCACAAAGAGGACACTCAGCCCGCGCTCAAAATCACGCTCGGGACGATATGAGGCGCTCGGCTTGATCTTCACAATATGTTGAATCGACGCACCCAATTCGCGCAATGCATGATAGGCGATGGCACCGGCAAAGAAGCCGTCATTATTTTCGTTGAAGACGATGGTGTCGATCGCTTTAAGATCCGATGGAGAGAACTTTTTGGCAAAGAGCTCGATCGATTTAAACGAATTCTCATACTCCTCTTTCGTGGCAAAAACGGGAGGCTTCGGAGATTTATGAATCTGAGTAATCTCTTTATTCTTCACACAGTCGCGAATAATCGCATTAAAATTCGTTTTATCACTATTGTTAATCACCGCCATCATATCCTCATTGTTGTTGATATTCGCATTTGTGGTTGTGTTCCCATTTTTACGAACTACCTTTCTTTTGCTTCCACTCTTACTTTTGCTTCCACTTTTACTCTTACTTTTACTTTTACTTTTAGTTCGGGTCGTGGTAGGTTTGATACTCTTCAAAAAATTCAATTCACTATTGTTCATTTGAATAAAGATATATATGATACTCTATCTTATATACCTATTTTTATTTATTTCGCTTTATGAAACTCTTTATAATTCCAAATCATATAAGGAATTGAAATCGGCCAAGCAAACGAATAGATCGTAATACCAAGCGGTGATTGTAATTGATTCACAATACGCATGCGATCATCTTTATGATTCATATACACATATTTAGACGCACTATGTGCGCATAATCCGGCAAAGATAGGAACCGAAAAGACATATCCGGCCAAATAAGTTGTAAAGATACCCGCTTTCATTCTTTTTTTCTTACTATTTCTTATATTCAGAGCTCTTTTATATTCGTTTATTCCAATCCATTTTTTATATTTTTTTAATATAAAGGAAACGATATATTTAAAGATATATTCAAATTAAACGGAACTCAAACCTCAAAGATGTCGAATGATCACATTTTAGAATCAACGCCGATCCCCGATGTGGATGGGGCTGCTCCTCAATATGTCGACCCTTCCACGATGAGCATCAAAGATGTGTGCCAAATCATCCACACCCAATACGTCGATATGCTCGATGCCGTGTATGCGGCGATTCATCATAATGAGGAGTTGAAGAATGCCATTTCGCGTGATAAGAAGCTCTATTTGGAGAAGGTGGAGAAGAATGGTCTTCTTCAAATCCTTTATGTATACACGGAGAATTTCCTCTACTGTTTAGAGGCGATCAAGGATCACAATTGTGATTTCTTCACCTATCAAGAGGATAAGATTAAGAAGAAGGGAGGTAAGATCGAGAAGGTGAAGATCACCTCGCTCGTCGGAAAGACGACACTGAAACGCGTGATCGCCGAGGTGAATGAGGCCACACAACACCACATCTTTGATACGCTGGTGAATGGTTTTATCTTCCTATGCCGTAAGAAGGAGGGTATGTATGAATTCCGCAAAGAGTATCTCAAATATGTTCATGAGAATTTCGAGGATAATCGCAATTATAGCAAAATGAAGCTGATGATTGAAAATGTGGACTCCATTTTGGATGAGTACAATCCGGATGATCATGCTCCGGCCGCCGCGGCTGCTCCTTCTGAGGAGGAGAAGAAGGGAAAGAAGAGTAAGAAAGGGAAAAAGAAGGGTGGAGATGATGATGGCGATGATCCCTTTGGCTTCTTTACGAAGAGTGCGGGGGACAATTTGGTGAAGAATTTGGAGAATTCGAAGATTGGTCAAATTGCGAAGAATATCAGTAGCAAGATGAATGAGAATGACTTCCCGATGCTGCGTGATCCGAGCCAACTTCTTGCCAGCCTTACCAATCCGAATGCGGAGAATGGCCTGGGTGATTTAATCAAATTCGTGATGGGAGAGGTTCAGAGCACACTTGAAACGGCAAATATTAGCCAAGAAGATCTAATGAGTGAAGCATCAGGTATGATGGGTGGTCTCTCCAAACTTACGGGTATCGATCCAATGAAGATGATGGGTGAGATGAAACCACCATCCTCGGATGAAGGTACCGGAGAAGTGCCTGACTTTTCGCAATTCGCAGGTATTTTTGAAGGATTAGGTAAAGAATTACAAAAGAGCCTTGATGCGGAGAAGAAGGAGTAAGAAAGTTGATAAAAATTATGAATAAAATAATATATTAAATAATAATACATTTATTATTATTTATAATAATACATTTATTATTATTTATAATTTTAATGCTTTATTTATTTCATCAATTGTACCTTGTAACTCTATTTCTAATTTGTTATTTTTCATTTCTTTTATATTCAGAATAACCATTGGTATAGATGTTTGTAATCCATAACATACTATTTTTTTTAAATAATTGATTGGTTTACTTTTATCAATGATTATTTTCCGCTTTTCATTAGAATCTTTTAATTCCATCCATTTACCACTTTTTTTTATCCATAATAATCCATTAATACCATATTTTATGGTCTTTTCGGGATAAAATGATGCTGATACAGATGGACCTTTTCGTTTTAGATCTTGATTCAACTTAAATTGACTTATAATCTTCTTGATTCGCGACGCGTTTTTCGTATCTTTTAACGGAGATATACACATATATTGATTTTCATCCATAAAGATTTCTTCAAATTTAAATATTTGAGACCAATATTTTTCAATTATATCATACTTAATCTTTTGATTGATTTTATTATATTTTCGAGGCTCTATTAGTACTGCTACATCACTATATTTTAACTCTATTTTATAATTTTTCTTTACAAATTTCCAACAATCATTGTGTAAAAAGATTCCATTTTTTGGTTTATTCTCAATTTCTGTATAAATCTCATGATGTATATCTTGATAATATTCATTTTGCTTCTTATCTTTGAAGACAATATTACAATTTACTTCACGACAATGATGAATTACTTTATCTGTATTTGTTAAAAAAGTACAATCGTTTAACCATTTTGTCTCTTTGGCAAAATCATACATTTTTTTAATATATTTATCATCAGCATCTATTTTTTTAAATATAGCTTCATCGTATTTATTTTTGGTTTTCTTATTTTTTTCTTGGTTATATAAGTCTTCTATATATTCTACATTTGATTTATCATATGAGTGACATGGATTTCCACATATAAAACAAAAGAGATCATAACAACCCATTTTTACTATTTTTTTATCTATTTTTATATAATATTTTTATTTTTTATCTATTTTTATAATATTTTATTTTTTATCTATTTTTACACAAAAAAATAAGAATAAAATTACGATTCGGTAGCAAGTTCGCGTTGGAACGAGAAGAGTGCCTTTTCGAGCGTGTGTGTAGATGAAATGACCGCTTCCAAAAGCGCACCATTAGACATATAATCGGTATAACAAATTTCGTCTAAACCGCGTTCAATCGCTTCGCGCTCTTCAGGATAATTTTCCAAAAGCATACAAACCGCATCTTCTTTGCGAAGATTCTTGAATTGAATGAGTCGCAAACGACCCGGACGAGTCAACGCAGGATCGAGCTTTTTAGGACGATTTGTTGTCGCAATGATTACCAAATCATCGTGAGTGTTTCCACCCGAAATGAAGTTGAGTAATGTTCGCAAAGTGAAAGGGGTTTTGTCCGTAGATTTGGATGAAACTGATGTTGAATGACCATTTGTTGATGAAATCGAAAAATTTGACTCCATATATGTCAAAATATAATTTGCCATGCTAAATGATTCTATCTTATCAACTTTAAAATAAAGTTTAATTCTGGATGAATCTGTAATACTCAAACTACCAGAAACCATTGAAATAAAACCATAATATACACATTTGAATGATTCTTCCAAAAAGGTTTTGAGCCATTCTTGAAAAGAGCTGGTTTTGTCCATCTTTTCGTGTAATTTTCGCACTTCATTTTGAAGAAGAGCAATTTGATGTAATAATTTCTTATTTTCAAATCCTTCCTCTTCGGTTAAACTACTATGCTCACTTTCATAATCGATCCCAGCATTACTGACACCAAACGTCGTAAGTCGTGATTCTTCCGCACTTTTGATGAGTTTATCATCAAACTCGCGGGAAGGGCACATCAAATCGATTTCATCCAAAAGGAAGACGTACTTTTTAATCTGCTCTTCTGTAAAGAGTGCTAAGAAATCTTCTTCGTATACGATCTTCGAAAGGTTAATTTCAAAGATTTCACGAGATAACTCTTTCGCAATCGCACGAGCCGCATATGTTTTCGATGTTCCGGGAGGCCCCGCAAAACAGAAGTTCATACACACTTTCCGCTTATTTACCGAATTTTCTTTATACATTTTGATTGTATGAAGGAGTTCGTCGCGATATTCATTGTAAATACGCGAAATGCGGTAATGAGACGTATTTTCAACGTATGTCGAAGGGTTTAATATACGACAAATTTTTGATGTAAAAACATAATCTTTTGATGAAGATGCTACATATATATTATATTTATCACTATTTGAAATATTTTCAAAATAGAGGATTACAATCTGTCCTTCGATCATACATTCATGATAAAAATTCACAAAACACATATTCCGGTCATACAAAATGTTTGTAAAATGTTGAATAATTCCGGATATATATATATCGATCGACATATTTTTATGTTGAACAATATGATATTTCATCTTTTGCCACTCGGTCATCTTCTTTGAAATATCGATATTTACCGTATATTTATAGAAAATAATACGGCCATTTTCATCCAATGAGTCCGTTTTTGCGGTATTGGGGCGATCCAAACGTAGCCAGCCATTCACCTTTTGAATCATTGTGCCTAAAAAGCCCAAATTCATATGTTGTGTCCCATTGGCGATCAGGTTTACGATAAACGCAAACATTTTCAGCACAAGACCCAACAAAACAGGCAATGACGGACTTACAATGAGAAGAAAATCGACATACGTAAGCGCTTCTTTCTTATTACAAATATGATGAATGACTCCGGCACATATCGCACTCAGCGTAGGTGCTAAATAGTCAAAATTGACGTTAACACTTGGCTTCTGTTCACTACTCATATTGTTTAACGTTCAGGTTTTTATGATCATTCAAAGGAATAGTCGATTCATATTTGATTCAAAAATCATTTTTTAGGAAGTTTATAATGATCTAAAATATATCTCTCTTCTAAATAGTATACTATCTATTTTATATAAGAACATATGGAACTCGAAGAGTTAAACAAAGAACGTGAAACCCCTGAAATTCGCAAAATAAAGCGTGATGCGCGTGAACTGATCCAAAATAAAGAGGTGTTGAGTGATCCTTTCTGGTTGGATGAACCTGCGATCCTCTTTCAAAGCGATCGCGTGGCACAATTCTTCCCCACTTACCAAATGACCTTTATTGAAAAACTGAACGCTATTACCCGTTTGGCCATTTATTTAGGAGTTGCCCTCTACATCGTCAGTTCCAATTACAATTGGCTCTATTTAGCATTTTTGATCCCCGTTTTTACCATCTTTATGTACAAAACACAACGCAATAATATCGAAACATACTTTAACAATTATAATAGCTTAGAAAATACCATCAATGAATCTGAACTGATCATCCCGGAAACCGTCAAACCTACCGTGAATAATCCATTTATGAACATAAACCTTGTCAGTGACAGTCGGACGCGCGCCCCAGCAACTCCATCATGGAATAATGATGCGGTGATGGCAGATATTGAAGAGAAGTTTAATTACAATTTATATCGGGATACGGGAGATTTATATGGGAAGAATAACTCTCAACGCCAATTCGTAACGATGCCAAGTACTACTATCCCCAATGACCAAACGACCTTTGCGAAGTGGTGTTATGGTATTTCGAAACCGACTTGTAAAGAGCAAAGTATATACTGTAGCCCCGAATTTAACCCAGTGCCTTATGTCGATACGAGCAACCCTTATGAGCATACGAATGTTAAATATTAATCGTTTTGTATATGATTTTTGTTATGAAGAGATCTCTTTATAACATATAAAGAATGTGAGAAGAAGAGGATTTTTACTTCTTGGAAGCTTTGGTGATCGTTTTGAGTAAGAAGTACCCCATCACCGCCATATTTGCCATCACCAGTCCCTTTGTGATCATATCATTCGTCTTATTCTCATTCGAGTCGAAGTCAATATGATCCGAATCAAACGAACCAGATGAAGAGGAGGATTCCGAATAGCATGGGCGGGGTGGGCAAGGGCAAGGAGTAGGGTGGGGAGGTGGGCACGGGCACACAGGATGGGGAGTAGGGTGAGGAGGTGGGCAAGGAGTGGGTTGGGGAGGGCAAGGGTGAGGGGGCTGGGGAGGGCAAGGAGTGGGATGAGGGGGATGAGGGGGCTGGGGAGGGCACACAGGATGAGTGGGATGGCAAATAACAAGGAATCGCCCAAACTCCTCTTTACACCAGAATTCCTGGTCGCATGTGCTCTCTACCGCACCCGAAGCGTGGAATGACGCTTTACACGATTGGAGACCAAAGGCAAGTGTTTGGTCAGGATCGAAGAAACCAGCGCAAATGAAGGGGAGAACATGAGAGTTGAGACTATCGGTGGATATCGATTTGTATACATCGGAAGTGGGAACAGGGGCAATATCGAGGAATTTGCCGCATGTAAGGAGTTGATTATTAAATCCATTCGTCAAATAGGTGATTTTGATGAGAAGTTGGCCGCTCTCTTGATAGGCGTTTTGTAATGTTTCCGCGGGGCCGCAGTAAAGATCCCCATTACACTGCTCATATGCGATCGGTCCCATATAGAATTGGGTTTGATCATACTCCGTTGGGCAAACAGTGGTAAAAGTATAAGGAGAAGAAAGGGTTTCGGGAACAGAGTATACGCATGAGCAAGGGCCGATATGAACATTATTGACCGTTTTGAAAACACCATAATAATCCGTATACACGTGATATTTGATATATCCCAAACATAAGAAAGTAGAGGAAGATAGATTTGCCACACTATTGCGGATGACAGGTGATTCCATATCCTCAGTCGTTTGAATATGAAGGAATCCGCGCACATCTTCCTGATAATCCGGGTTTACCGAACTGTATCCTTCCATATAGATGTTATGTACAAGGGCGATTTGAGCACCATCTTTGAGAGAAACATAATTTCCTTTATATTTAAAGGCAAATACACTATCTTTGATGAGCGCATTTCCACCATAAATGGCAATGGCATCGCCTTGACCATACATGATTTCGAGATTTTGTAAAGTACAATTATAAGAAGGAGCGGCCAAAGTGAGGGAGTTGGAATTGGTGATCGATGAATCGCCGGCAAAGTAGATCTTCACATAAGAGAGGACGCAATTATTGGTATTGGTAATATCTCCGCCATACATCACGCTCGTTCCGGGAAGGTTGATGGGTGATGTTTCGGTGGTAAGTGTCAGGTTGGAAACGTTGTTGCCGCAAATGTAGATACCAGACCATAAGGCGGAAAAGGGCCCGAGTCCTCCGTTGTATGTCCATATTTTCTTATTATTAAGGGCGAAGATCACTTCATGGGAAAGGATGGACGTGAAAGTTATAGGAGATTCGCAAGTTCCTTCGGCAAAGAGTTTGGAACCGATGGTGATGATAAGAGAGGGGGGATTGCGAGGATCGGAGTAATCGGGACTATTCGCATACACGGTGGTGCCCTCTTCAATGGCTAAAACGGAGTTATTGATCACATGAATGCGATTCATCAGAACCCAATTTTTATCATTTGTCCATACGGTGTCATGGGTGATATCATTGTATACGAAAATAGTGGGTTTATTCGGATGTAAAGAGTTGTGAATGGGTATTTTATTTCCCTGATGGCAATGATTCATTTTGAATATCTCTGTTTCTATAATTGAATAAGATTTATTTTCAAGAACCCTCTTTCTTCCCTTTCTCTTTTTTCAAAAAGAAAAAGAGAAGAAGAGTAGTAAAGTAGTAAAGTAGTAAAGAAGAAGCAAATATAAGCAAAAGGTTTAAAAATAAAATCTATCGATAATTCAGAAGATATCAAACAAAAAATGAAGACTTTTATGATCAATCAAGAGACTCGTTTGTCATATGATCCATGCTATGTTTCCGGTGCCGAATCCACCAATTCCCGTCTTTCTCAATATGCCTTAGACTCCCGCCAACTCAATGATGACTCTTTTAACCACAATGAAATCCGCGGCTTATACCGCAACAACCATGACGGAAATGGCAAGTACGTGAATGATGAGACGAAACTGCGCAATGGTCAAGCTTGCTCCGAAAAAGGACGGATTGCGAAGACCTTGGATACCGTCCTCTTTGCCGGTCCTCCATTCATGGGCAATGGTTCATCGACTCTCCAAAACCCGGATGTGAAATCGCGTCTTATGAATGGTGAGCAAACGCATGTGAAGAAGAGTGTTGCCCCTGCTTGCGGTATCACCATCGATCGCTTTACCCCTCTGCTCCCTTGTATTGCGAATAATGTTCAAAATACGGAGCATATCATCCCAGAACATTGGATCCGTGGTGGTATGAGCACTCGTACGGTGGTTCGTAATGCGGATTATCTTAAAAATCTGAGCGCAAAGTGATCTCATTTATGATCATCTTCTTTTTATGAAAATAAAATTATAAAATGCGATTATATTTTATAAAAAAAATAATCTTCTATATCTCTTTTTGCGCATATTTATCTTAAAGGATTTATGATAAATACATATATATTTTCATTTTTTTAAAGATTTAGAATCAAAATCAAAATCAAAATCAAAATCAAAATCATAATATGGAAACGGCGCACTTATTGGAAACGCGCGGATATATCTTTTTAAAAGATGTTTTTGATCGCACAATGATCGAAGAGTTTAATGCGCATATGAATGAGTACTTTACAAAACATCAAGTGATGATGTATTTACAAAAACCGATGGATATGGATCTTGAATCCTTTTATGTAAATAATACATATTCGCAAATGGACAATTTTGAAAAGAACATTCGTTTTCAAAAACCGGTGATTGAAAATCGCGGCGCAAAAAACCGTTCGAATGACATTGGCGCATATGATTTTCATCAAGCCCAAAAACTATTCCCACAATTGCTCGAACTCTTCGGGATCAAAACATTTGAAGCCATTTTACAAAAAACAACCTCTTCGCGTTGGAAACTCGATCGCACCAATATACACATCTCCAATCACGTGAAGAATCCCATCGGCTATCATAGCGACGGATTACGCGACACCATCCGGGTGATGATCTATTTATGTGATATACCCGATATTTCGTATGGTGCGCCATCTTTTATTCAATATTCACACACAGGGAGTGGAAGGGCAAATGGGATCGCACGGGATGATATCAAAACATTTACGGGAAAGAAGGGGGATGTTTTGATATCCTATGAAAATGGATTACATCGCAAATTACCCCAACATGTTCCATGTATCAATGGGTTCGTTTGCTTCCACTTTGTTAAAATATAAGATTTTATGATTTGGATATTTAATAAACTTTTATGATGGATACTTCTTTTGTTTGATAGTAGTATATAATTTCCGGGGAATATTTTTTTAAAGGATAATATTTCGCCGATAACCCGCGACAACTACCCGCTGGTATATCCGTATTATCACACGTTTGATTACAACAATTACAAATTAAGATATATTTAGCGATTTTATGAGCACATATATAATCTAAAAAATCATAAATATCATTTAGTTTCCAATGTTGAATAACATCTTTCAAAATGATTAAATCCGCTTTCCGGATCTCCGTTTTATACGTACAAAAATCTAAATGGCGAAATGTATATTTATGATAAATAAGTTGATTTCCCGGATCCATATTAAATGAATACCTGTTCTTTCGTTTATATTTATGTTGATTATAATCAACTACCTTCTTATAAACATCATATCCATAATAAGAGATATCAAACTCATCATATATTAGATCTCCACATCTGAAATCACCACATCCCATATCATTCACACTCTTAATATCCAATTTCCGGATAATATTTTTCACCAAAGGAACATACGTCGATATATTATACTCAACATCACTTCCCGAACCACTCGATCCATTATATTCGGACATGCCATTATCACCCCAATGTTTACTTTCATAAATATTCGTAAATATACTCTCCATTTACCTTATATATGAATGTTATGATGTTATTATATGATGAATTTGATTATGTATACTCTTTAAATATATATAATCATATATATTTAAACGCACAATTATTCTTTATTTTTATTCGGATGGGTTGATAAAAGCACCAATCTTATCGAATTCATCAGACTTGAATTCAATGTTTTTCCAATGTTTTTGAACTACCGGATTCATCACCTGAATCACTTCAAAAGGTGGCACTTGAAGGCGATATTGAATCTCCCCATTTTCACTCTTCATAAATTCAAGCAATATATTTCCCTCAAACTCATAGTGAAGCTTTCCATTGCGATCATTGAATGAGATGAGCTTTTTGAGATCTCCGCGATTTACTCGAATCACTTGCTCACCTTCACTAATTCCAATATAAATCTCATGCGGATCGGCAGCAATAATCCGTTCGATCATCATGGAACGATAGCCGATCAGACCTGAGAAAGCGTTTTGAAGCTGATTTCCCATTTTTCCTACTTCTATACTCTTTTATATTCATTCCTTTATATCAGATTCAAATTCGAATTTACATACTCTTCAATCCGTGATAAGAGGTCATATCAAGGGTCTTGGGGACATACTTACGGGATGGGCATTTGCTGGCAAGACGGGTTTGACCGCGGAGATCGGATTCGAGATCCACGAGATTTCCGGTGTAAAGGCTTACGTGATTGCCACCGATGATATTCTGTTGTTCAAGAGTGCGCTTTGCCGAGTTTTCGAACTTGCCGTTGTAAATGGCGTACTGATAGGGACCCGAAGAGGCCTTTACGCGGTTTTCGTAAGTACACGAGTCATAAATAAGGCGATTTGAGCTCATTTTTTGGATTTGGATTTGGATTTCAATCGATTCTTCTATATGTATGAAATATATTTTTTGGAATTAATTTCTCTATAAAAGATAGAACGTTTTACAAAAGAGAAAGAGAAGTAAAAATGAGTTTTAACCGTCTTAAATATGATACGGAAGATAGCCGTTTATCCCAAAATAATAGCATGCGCGCCGCCTCCTACTTTGCTCAACCCCCCGTTTTGAGCACCCATTGCCTCCAACTGAACCCCCGCATCATCAATCAACATAACGGCGTTTCTATGCCCCGTGATGTCGATTGGCGCTTTTATAGCGGTCCCGTAGATGTGGAGTCCGACTTGATGGGTGTGGATCGCGTTGCAAGTCGCTGCCCCGCAAAGAAGTACACGCCACCTGCCGCGCAATTGGAATCATTAGGAAGCAATCAATTTGATGCCCGTGTTTTTGACCCCCAGTCGATTGTAAAGATGGTAAACTTCACGTGCGAGAAGTTCCCCGTGGAAGATACTCGCCTTAGCAACCCATCTTGTAATCTGCGCGGTACAGGTATCAATCGCTTTGAAGACCTGTGCTTAGATCCCCAAATGAACATCTTCATCCCGACACAAGTGAACCTCCCGTCGCGAATGATGGCAAAGGATAGCTATCGCCCACGTGGCACCGTCCCCAAAGTGAATGATATGAACCCGAAGATGGGGGCACTCCCTTGTATCCCGCTTAAAAACGAGGTTTGCGCGAATTATGTAGGAAATATGTATACGTACAACAAATGCGGTTAAATAGAATCATATATCGTAAATAGCTTTTTTTATAAAAAAAAATACGTTTTTTATAAAAAATGAAGGATTGAGATGATTGAAAAAATAAAGTAATGTATTGACTAAACCAAACCCCAATAACCAACCCCCGAGCGTATAAGCATTTTATTCTGACAAAGAGAAGATGACGACTACCGCAATCAAGTACGATCCTACTTTTGATAATCGCCATTACATTTATTACTATAATGGCGAAAAGCGCTATTACGTGAATAATAGAGGACTAATTGGGGAATCCCTAAAAGAGGATATGCTGAAGCAAGCACGTGAAGCGGAAGAGCGTAAGTGGGCGAATCAACTGCGGAAGTGGATCAACTCCATCTTTTCGCGGAATTAAGTTCCTGCCCACCGCGTGTGCGTCTGTCTGTGTGATTTCTCTACCCTATACCCAAAAGAAACAAAAATCTATGTATGTTTATATGTGTCTGTGTATGTGAGTACGTCTATATGTGTATGTATGTACGTGTGTATGATTTCTCTATCCTATACCCAAAAAGAAACAAAAAAACAAAAAAACAAAAAAACAAAAAATCATAAAAAATTTACAGATAAAATCAGAACAAACGATTTTTATCTATACTCTTTATTATCAAACAATCACGAAGATGAGTACCGCAGATTTTATTCCTACGAAGAAGGTGGAGGAGGTGGAGGAGAAGAAGAAGTATCCTACGGATACCGAATTTTATGCCTATTGTAAGGCTCACCGTATTCCTCTCCCACTTGCGTATAAGTATATCATGCGCTTACGCAATGATCCCCACCAGAATACCGTAAAGAATGGCGCAAAAGCCGCTCTTTCGATGCCGGTGGATGCTGCTTACTATTCCGGCCTTGCTGCGATATTTGTAGCTTATGGGGCAGCTGAGATGCTTGTATTTTTTATACGCTAAATAGTGTACGATGTGTCTGTATGTATTGTATGTATTGTATGTGTGTATGTGTGTATGTGTGTATGTGATGATTTTATCTTTATACCACAAAAAAATAAAAAATAAAAAATTGTATATATTTTGTACAAAATCATAAAAATAAAAAATATATCAAATATGGGAAAGATCCATCTTCTTAAAAAAATGATTTTTTTACTCTCGAATAAAAATATTTCTTCTATTTATCGATTATAAAACAACTTAACGTAAACCGAAAAGATGGAATACTCCGAGAAGTTCAATCTGATCGTAAAGCCCACTCAATCGGGTAAGACATTTGTTCTCTTATATGAGATCAAGCGCCTTTTCAAGATTCAATATGAATATGAATCGCATATTGGAAAGAATATGATTCACATCTTCTTTTGTGATAATTCACTCCTCCAAACAGATCAATTGAAGAGTCGCATTGATGATGATGTTGAGTTGAGCGAGATTATGGATACTACGGGTGAATTATCCGCCGTCCTCTCCTCAAAGAGCAACATTACCAATTACGCCGATTTATACACCGCCATCTTCGATGATGAGTGTAATAATGTCATCACATGTGCCAATGGAAGCCGGATCGAGCAGATCCATAAACTCATTTCGAAGCAACTTGTGAAGGCTACAAATGCTCTCTTTTACATTTGGATCGATGAGTCCGATAAGACATTTACCGATGCCTTGAAGACGACATATTTGAAAAAGTGGAATAAGATGGAGAATATCGAGAAGATCACCTTTATCACCGCCACTCCGGATCAACACTTTAAGTCCCAATTCAAAGAGCTCAATATTTTTGAACTCGATGAATCTCACAATGGTGAAATCTTTCACCCTTTCAAAGATTGCGAATTCATATATACTCATCACGAAACAAAAAACGTCGTGGAAAATATTCAGCTCATTATGGAGTCTGATGCCATGTTGGATCAAAATGGATCCGTTTGGTTTGTACCCGGTACAACTCAAACAGCCTCTCATGCGGAGATTAAACAGATCATGATGGATTATGGATTCTATGTATTTTTGCTCAATGGAACCGATAAAGGCCTTTACTACCAAGGCAAATGTATCGCTTCCCTTGACGATGACGGTACCGGTGTCGAAGAGTTAGCCAAGAAATTGGGTGATCTCTATGAATCGCATGGTTTGGTGTCGCATAAGGTCGCAATCACGGGAAATTTATGTATTAGTCGTGGTATCACCCTTTCAAGCGAAAAGATGATGATCACACATGCGATATTGCCCCCGATTATGACCAATCATAGTGCGGCCTACCAGTTGGCGGGTCGCCTATGTGGTAATAGCAAGTTATGGTCGAATTTCCGTGTACCGACGGTATATATTACGGAAAATAGCTATACGATTGCGAAGTATTCGGATAAGCGGAATATTAAAAACGTGATTTGTAATATGGAGCGAATTGCGTGTGAGCTTTCGAAGTATAAGAAGATAAGTGCGCATGAGTACTTCCGTTTGAAGGAGAATCGCTGGCGTACCTATTATGTTCGTACGGGAGATCTTTCGTCCATTCACACGCTTCTTCGTCCCTACTTTATGTGGAGCGATCTTTACACCAAATATAAAGATCTCATGGATGATGGAACGGATTACAAGAGTTTTGAGAAGATTATGAATAAAAAGTTCAATAAGATCCTCAAAGCCTCTTTCACCGCAAGTGATTTTGAACACACATCTCGTACACAGCCTCAGTTGGGGTCGCGCGATGATGCTGGTTTCATGCGGAATTTAATCCGCGATAAATTTGAAGTAATGCGCACTTCGGATATGGACGATGATTACCATTGGGGCATTGATACAAAGACGATTGCTCGTTTTCATGTATCCTATGATGACCTTTCAAATATATCTTCCGTTCAATATTGGATCGCTTTCATCGATCCATTGTATGTGATCTCTACTCTTTATGAGAAGATCCAGTATGAACCATCCGAGACAACATCATCTACTACAGTATCAACAGCAGCGACAGCATCAGCAACAGCAACAAAAACGGTGAAGAAGAAGTTGGTGATTCAAAAGAAGCCCGCTCCGGCACCAAAGCCGAAGAAGGCGATATATGATTTCAAGGTATTTGAATCACAAGATGATCTCTTTGCCTATTATGAGTCAACCATTCGTCCGAAGTACCCGAATGGGCGCAAGCCATCTCGCAAGAAGGCGAGCGGAAATGGATATTACTTGTGTAATACGAGTAAACGCATTCATGTTGTAAATCGCGAAGAGTTGATGGAGAAGTTGGATTACTTTATGGAAAATTGCGATTACAAAAATCTACCCTTCTATATGGATAAGAATGATATGTCGACACTGCGTTTTGGTTTCGCGTGTAAAGTGTAAATATGTTAAAAAACAAAAAACAAAAAGTAAATATTTACAAAAAAATCATATTTTATAAATTATCAAAAAAAGTTTGAATATAAAGGATAAATGTGAAAAGAGTGTAGATCTGTCATTTTATAAGATACGATGGAAGAGAAAAATCACACATCCTACGTTTTCGAGAATTACGAAACAAATGTAAAGCTCGATTATTTTGATAAATTTGAAGATCTACATCTTCGTGAAAGCATCGTTCGGAGCATCTTCTCCTTCGGTTTCGAGCGCCCTTCCCCCATTCAACGCATTGCGATCAAGCCCATTATCGATGGTCATGATTGCGTGATCCAATCGCACTCCGGAACGGGTAAAACCGCCACATTCATCATCAGTGCCCTCCAACGCATTGACCTTTCCATACGTGCACCCCAAGTGATCATCCTCTCCAACACGCGTGAGCTTGCTGAGCAACACCAGCGTGTATTTAAGGCGCTTGCCGATCATTCCGACGTCTCCTCTTACTTATGTATTGGTGGCGATATGTCAAACAAGTATATGGCGGGTACAATTCGCAATGAAGTGATCATTGGTACTCCGGGTCGCATTGGTGATATGATCAAGCGTAGGTATTTGGATACATCCCAGATCCAGCTGATCATCATTGATGAGGCGGATGAGGTGCTCTCTTCGGGATTCCAGAAGCAAGTGTCGATGATCTTCCGTTCCATTGCGAATGAGAATTACCAAACGGTGCTCATCAGTGCGACGATTCCGGAGGAGATGAGTGAGCTGATCAAGTATATTCTTCGCAAGGATCATATTTCGATTCTGGTGAAGGATGATGAGCTGACGCTTGATGGTATTAAGCAGTACTATGCGGATATTGGCGAGAATTATAAGATGAATGCGCTGATGGATGTGCTGAATAATGTGAGTATTTCGCAAGGTGTGATCTACTGTAATAAGAAGCAGAAGGCGGATGAGATTCGCCGCGAACTGATGGATAATAATTTCAAGTGCGATGTGCTTCACAGTGATCTATTGCCAAAGGAGCGGAAAGCGGTGCTGAATGACTTCATTTCGGGTTCGACGCGTATTCTTGTGACGACGGATGTGATGGCGCGTGGTATTGATGTTCAACAAATCTCGGTGGTGATCAATTATGATATGCCGAAGCATCCTCAAACATACATTCACCGCATTGGTCGCAGTGGTCGTTATGGTCGCAAAGGTCTGGCGATCAACTTTGTGGGACATAATGAAATGCCGATCTTGTCGAATATTCAGAAGACATACAGTACCCATATTCTCTATTTGCCCCGCAATCTCCAAGAGCTTAATTCGGTGTGTTAAAAAAAAAGATACGTTTTATAAATTGTACATATTGTAAATATAGGTTATTATGTAAATATTGTAAATATAGGTTATTATGTAAATATTGTAAATATAGGTTATTATGTACATATTGTAAATATAGGTTATTATGTAAATATTGTAAATATAGGTTATTATGTACATATTGTAAATATAGGTTATTATGTAAATATTGTAAATATAGGTTATTATGTATATATTGTAAATATTGTAGAATATCGTATATATTGTGAATAAAATCCGCGCATATAATAAAAAATATAATTATAGTATAGTATAATTATATAAGATGTTCATTCCCGAGTCATATACTGATGCTCAAATCGACCTTGCCATCCTTCCCGATGCGGTTTATGATGATGTTCTCGCCCGTAATTTGGCGGCTGTTCGAAGTTATATCATTGCCAATCCGTCAATGATTCAACAATTCGCCTTTCTGAATCGCGCCATAAGAAGTGCGTATACATACATAGGAAAGGGTGGATGTGGAAATCGTTATAATCTCACTTATCTTTCCAAATATAGTGCCAATAATGGCGGGGCTCTTATCACGATGACGGCTCAACAAATGTATTTAATGTATCGTTATTTGGCAAATGCGCGTATGAATCAATCGCACATGGCCTATTTGATGAATGTTGCGTTTGGTATTGCGAATCAATTACAAACGGCAAAGCGGACGATATTGCGCAATGGGCAAGTTTGCGTCAATTGCGAACTCCTTCCCATGATCCAAAATCCCCAACAACTTGCGACGAATGATAGTGCTCGCGTACTCAACTTTATCATCGAAAATAAAGGAAGCACTTGTGTTTCGGGAGATTTATACAATCTCGACTGTGGTGGATCTGGACAAGCCATCTAATGAAAGGAGAACGAAGTTCCAGCTCATTCGTAGAATGAGCCCTCCCTTTTATTCAAAAATTCCTCTATATCCATTTTTATCGAATATAAATATAGAAGATCGCGTATAAAATGGGTATTATTGATTGGATTAAAAGCAAAATGACGAATAATGGGTCATGTCAAAATAATGGAACACGTGTGAATGAGAATGGGAAGATTGTTTCATGTAATCCAAATAAGGAGAATGAGTATGAAGGTGGTAAGAAGAAGAATCCCAAAAAGAAGAGTATGAAGAAGAGTTCTAAAAAGAAGAGTGTGAAGAAGCGCGTTTGAGAGGATGAAGGATCGTGTCTATATAGAAATAATGATTTCTATATAAATAGTAGCAAAAGTGAATATGGCATATCCACTCTTCTTTTATACGAATTTGTCTTCCCTCATCTTCTTAACCGCCCTTTTTCACTATCCCCTTCAATATGTACGTATTGAACGTGTTTACTTTGAGCGATATAGCGTCAATCTAATGCGCTCCGTCGCATGTTTCATGATCTTTTCACAAGCACTTCAAACACTTTTTGACCAAAATTTCACGTATAACTGTATTTCCTACACCGAGAGTGAACATGATCTCTTTTACTTCTTTTTAGCTTACATTTATTACGATACCGTCGTTTTGATATATCAACATTATCTCGGGTTGGAGAAGAAAATCCGATATGATCTCCTTTTACACCATGTCCTTGCCATCTTCGCCTCCACATTTATCGAGAAGAACGGTTTATACGCATTAACACCGTACATATGTTTATCCGAAGGGATCTCGGTGGTTTCGGGGGTGAAGTTATTGGCAAACGTATTTCGTCGCAACGATATGGCAAAATATTGTATTCAATATCGGATGGCATTTCTGCTATATGGACGGATGATGCTGCTTTGGCCATATGTACTTTATCTTTTTTATTCACATGTGAATATGGATGGAAAGTGTGATCCACAAGTGTACAATATGGAAAACTTTGGATATATGATGATCTCGATTTGTATGATTTATAGCGCGGAGTATTTGTGGTATATTCGCGGAAAGAGCGAATTAAAAGGCATTCGTTCCGGCATTCGTTCCGAATAATCGAGAAAACGAATATAAAGTATATTTGATATAATATCTTATAATCAAATATAAATGACGACTTGCGCTGCTTCTCCACGGACTCTTCGAGTCCCAGTGGAGATGTCGACTTGCGCTGCTTCTCCACGGACTCTTCGAGTCCCAGTGGAGATGTCGACTTGCGCTGCTTCTCCACGGACTCTTCGAGTCCCAGTGGAGATGTATGTTCCATGGCTTCCTATATGGGTTCAGGATGATGATGATGACTTTTCAAGCGAATTTTCGATAAATGAAAAATCATCAAAGAATAGAGATTTTTGGGATCGTCATATTAAAAAGAAGTTTAAAAAGAGAAAATATAAGATTCAAAAGAGTATGATACGAAAATGGAGATCACGAATTGAGATCAATTGTAAAACAACAATGGTATTAAATCGTATTCTTTATGGAATGCCGATAAAGAGAGAGAATTATATATGTAAAATGAAAAATTGTAAAAAATCAATCAAAAAAAATATATATCATCGTTCAATTAAGGTATTATAAATATAAAGAAAAAATAGTATTATAAAGATAGAAAACTCAATCAAATGAATGAAATTCAAAATGAATTTCGTGAATTTCGAAATGAATTCAATTTCAGATTTCGACAATTACAAGATAAATTGCGAGATGTAATTCGTGAAGAGATTCGACAAGAAACAAAAGACATACGAGATGACCTTATATCTATAAAGAGTGATATTGTGTCTATGAAGAGTGATATAAAAATATTAAAAGATGGAAAAGATAAAATGGATGCTTTCATAAAAGTTGAATCACTCATTATCGAAGAGGAGATCACATTATCTCTATATCATTATTTATTAAGTAATGATTTATATAAACATTTTTATATAATCAACCCTAATGATTATAATGAATTTTCAAAAAAGATGCAAATCATGAAAAATAAAACGGGTAATCCTCTACTCGAAATGGATGGGATTTTGATCATTACAGATGATCCTGAATATTATCAATACTTTCATTCAAAATCATTGAAAGGAATAAACAATTATAGTGAAATGGAAATTGAAATTATAAATCGAGTAAACAATCGTAATAAAAAATTACATGAAGCAAGAATGATCATAAAACCTTCATCAAAATCAAAACCTAATAATTACCAATATTATTTTATCATTATGGAAGCAAAACACAAACTAACTATAGATCTTGTAAATAAGAAGAGTAAGAAGATACCAAATATACAAAAAATGTTTGAACATGTTCACGAATATACAAATAATCCTTCATTACCAGAATATACATCTACAAAAGCAGAAGAGTTCAGGGAATTTGTGAAGTTTTATCAATTTGAAAAGTTTAGTTATGAAAATATACTCTTCTTTTTTGGAGCTCCACTTATTATGAAAGATGCGATTCTTCAAATAAACAAACTTAATGGGAAAAATCGTTCAAATCTTAAAAAGAAGAGTGGTTTAGACAAAAATATGGATTTTCAGAGATTACAACGATATAATATCATGACTTTAACCGGAAATCGTTATAGCTATTATTCGCATCATCAATTACGTGATATGTTGTGATTATATTTTTATTTTATTTCGTGTAAAATAAAATAAGACAAAAAATAAGACGAATCAAAAAATATGTGAAGTGAAGTTAAAAAGAAAAAATATAAATCTAAATTAAAGATAGATGGATCATCGATTTAGATTTAATAACATCGAATCGTATATAAAATGGAATATTTAGCAGCTGCGAGTATTTTAGGATTAGGATATGTTTTTCAATCCGAAAATAAGACAAAAGATACAGCAAACCCGCGATATGTGAAAGCGCCTGTAAATCCCTCCAAAGTTCCCACTTCTAAAAATGGATATGATTCAAACCGCGCATTCGAAATATGGAAGCGTGAAGAGAAGATGGCAAATGAGTTAAAAGCAAAGAGTGCTCGTCCCCAAGAAACCAATATCATCACCGCAGGTCCTCCATATAAAGAGATTTATAATAAAGTGGATTACTCTGAATCCTCCCTTCCCGTCGAATTCAACCAATTCTCCTCCTATGAGAGCTCCTTTGCCGACCTGGGTGATCCCGAAAAGGCTTCCCTTCTTCCCCGAAATTTGAGTCGCGATAATAAACAGATCCCTGAAAGCGGTGGTTTCAAAGGTATATCGTTGAGTGGTGATCCGATTCACCCCAACACATTCACCCATAATAACATGCAGCCTTTCTTTGGTGGAGGTGTCAAACAGAATATGGATGAGTTTGCCACCCGTGGCATCTTTGAAACCTTTACCGGTACGAGCGATAATTATCAAAAGAAGAAGGAAATCGGCCCCATCTTCGAGCCCCAAAAGAATGTATCCAATGTGTATGGCACTTCCAATTTGGATGGCTATATGCTCGATCACTATCAAGTATCACAAGTCCGCAATAATGAGGCACCCGTCGAGAAGGTCTATGTCGGCCCCGGTCTCAATCAAGGATACACTGCCGCTCCCAGTGGTGGTTTCCAACAAGCCGAGACGCTCGATTACATTATGCCCAAGACGACGAATGAAACACGTGTGAAGACGAACCCCAAGCTCTCATACTATGGTCGCATCAACGCCGGACAGAAGATCGCCAAGCCGGGTAAAGTGGGCACTCTCTTCAAGAATCGCCCGGATACTTTCTATATCCAAAATCCCGATCGCTACTTCACCACAACAGGTGCGGTATCGGCGCCATCGATCCGTCCATGCCAAATCGTCAAATTCACCAATCGCAAGACGACAACAACGAAGAGTCGCAAAGGCCCCGCGGCTCCCGTGAATGGAACACGTATTGCCGTTCGTGGAAAGTATCGTGTAAGCGATAAGCCCCAATATGAGGCAGATGGTCCCCGCAATGCCACCCTTTCCGGTTTGTGGAACATCTTAGGATTTGGCAACAGTGAAAATAAAGATCGCCCCGACGATTATGGCAAGAAATCTCTCAAACTTGAAGCAAATAATCGTACAGAGTATGGTGAGAAGGGACGCAATGGCAACTTAAAGGGCAATGAGAAGGGTGAAGCGCGCAATGGTCAACAAGCCCAAGAAACAAAGCGTCAATCGATGGAAGAGAGCAAGCGTGGTGGCAATGTTGGCCACTCCACATTCAAGTCGAAAGTGTATGATCCCAATGAGAAGGCGAAGACGACCGTTCGCGAAACGACGGAAGATAATGATCACAATGGTCATCTCCGCGGCCCCAATCGCGGTAAGGTGTATGATCCGAATGATGTTGCCCGGAATACGGGTCGTCAAACGATCGAAGATAATGATCACAATGGCAATTTGGCACAAAGCCGTTATGCGGGTAAAGCGTATGACCCGAATGATATGGCAAAGACGACGGTTCGTCAAACGACAGAGGAGAATGACCATAAAGGTCAACTCCGCGGCCCTTCACGTGGTAAAGTGTATGATCCGAATGATGTGGCAAAGGATACACTCCGTCAAGATACGGAACTCAACACCCACAATGGCAACTTATCGGGGGCAAGTGGCGTGAAGAAGGGTAAAGTGTATGATCCGAATCATCATGCGAAGGATACCTTGCGTCAAGATACATCTGTCTACTATGTGGGTAATCAAGAAGGCGAAGAGGTGGGTGGTTATCAAGTTGCCGAAGTGGACGCACCCAACACAATGCGTCAATTTACATCGGTGGAGTACACGGGTAATGCGGGAAATAGTGGAACGACGAATGTTCAAATGAGTCGCGAAAATGCGGGAAATATGAATGTTCGCGCAGCACGTGGAAGTCAAGATCGCGGATATACACCCAACGCACAAGCACCCAGTCAACGGGGTGAAGTGGCGGCGATGAATACGAAGAAGACGGGAGATATTCAATCCTCTTATTTAAATGAACGCGGTGTTCAACCCACTGCGATTTATAACTCGATTCCACAAGTGAATATGTTCCAACAATCGACACCCAAGAACTCACTACCGAATGAACCTCTCGAATTCCGCAACGCAGATCCGACACTTTTGAAATCCTTCATCGAGAATCCGTACACACAAAGTTTGAAAAGCTGGGCATAAATTCATATGAATATTTTCTAAATAGTATCTTATCATCCAAATATGATAAGATTCAACAAAATAAAAGATAAAAAGTACTTACGCAAATCCACAAAAAATGCCGGAATTTCGCCGCATTATTTCGCGATATTGTCCTCCCCCCATCCGATAAATGGGCAAGTAATGATTCGAAAATTCGCGTTCAAACGCCTCTTGGGTATAGGGTGGTAAAAGGGCATACTCTTTCAACTCTTCCAATATTTCTTTCATTCGTAATTTATGGCGGACTTTACATTGAAAGCGCACAAGTGGTGATTCCCTATACTTGCCTATCATCCGCGTTGTTTCATCGATCACCATATCACGAATGGCGCAATGTGTTTTTAAGAAATCCAGGAATTGATAGAAGAGTGGACGAAAGCGCCGATATTTGGGTGCGATCATATGTTCAAAAAGTTGGTTTTGATACGAAGGCGACGCGTACATAAGTCGGGGATCAACAAGTATTTTGTAAAAGCGTGATTCATAATTTTTATAATAGTATGGGTCATCTTGAATGAGCTCTTTATAAATTGGGTATAAGATATAAAATCCACCATTTAAGATCTCCTTTCCATGCTTCTTCAAATAGTAATCATCCATCGGAATATCATACGTTTCCAAAATGTGATTGTTGTGTAAATAGAGATAAAACACATCGTCATCATATATACTCTTCTCATAAATATGATAATAGTATAAATGAATATGTAATTGGGGGAATTGACGTGTCATATGGGTCAACCAGGACTCGAAAATATCATTCTCTTCATGAATTCGCGGTTCCATAAAGAGAGATACACGCAATGATCCAATTTCCGGTTTATACACATACTCATATATATAATAATCTTTTTTTATCATCATATGTGGATGATGATCGTGGAATGGATCTTCTTCACTCAACAAGAGTATATAGATCGGATCAAATAATAGAGCGCGTTGAGGTATATGATCGATCTTCTTTAATAATGGGGAGAAGTACTCCATAAAGTGGTTTAACTCAAATATACTCGATTTTATATGTAAATCATAAATCATATACATCTTATATGTCTTTCTTTTTTGTAGTCTATCTTTTTTGTAGTCTATCTTATTTATATGATCCTATTTTTTTTATCAAAATTAAATCCCAACTTTTGATTTTCAATCGTCTTTCAGATCCTTATATCGTTCTTTAATCGATATATAATCTTCGATCGAGTAATTCATGACGGGTGGTAATTTCTTCGTATTGAGCTGTTTCTTCTTGAAGATCTCTTGGATTTCATCTTCAAAATTATTCACAATACCGATCGATGTTTGAATACACTCATCTCGAACCCTCATATTTGGCGGTATATCGCTATCATACACAAACTTCTTCAAATCGGTGTCGTACTTCCGGTAAATGGTATCATACTTATACTTATTCAAGTTGATGCGATAGTAATCTTTCACGTGTTTGAGGTTATTTTGTAGATCCTCATCTTGTAAGTTGATGATCTTATTTGCGGCGCGTCCCATCTTTTCGATCAATATATAAACGGCTTTATCATTTGATAGTACGGATAAGTTATTCTTGGTATAAAAGATCGCATTATTATTCTCAAAGTAAATATTCTTATTTCGATCATTCTCCAAAATCAAATTTAACATATTGTCATACAAATAAAAATTGCTATAATTGAGCTGATCCAACTTAATATGATCAATGCTATATCCTTCAAGCATGAAATCATATAAATGAAGATTATATTTATTATGGTTGCTTTGATTGCTCTGATAATTGTTCTGATAGTTATTTTGGTAATTATTTTGATAATTATGAATGACGGTTCCTCCTTCGCTCTCTTCTTTCACATAGATGTTCTGTTTATCTTTATGTTCGGATTTTAGATAATCGTTGTAAATCTTCTTCTTCTTACATAATTCCGGATTCTGTAAATGTTGAATCAAACTATCCTTCTTCTTATATACCGTTTCACACTTCTCACATTTATAGTTAATATCTGAAGATTCTACATGTGGCGAAGTCGACGACGAATCAGACTCCACGGAAATAAGATCCGTATTTTGGACACTCTTATTTTGTGGCACCGAATCATGAATAATATTCAATGGATCTTTATATTGATGAATAAATTTGATAAGTGTGCTATCGGGGTACTTTTTAAGTTTGGATGGAAAGTAGTACCGTTTGGAAGTGGAAAGGTCGCGAAATTCATCTGTCGAATAAGAAGTTGTTAAACAATATTTGATATCACACTTCGTCTTTCGATCATAATGTTTCGTCATATCATTCTTCAAATACGTCGTATATAAACAACGATGACATATAAAGAATGAATTATCTTTTGTGAATTTAAGTGTACTCATTTTCTTTTAATTTCCAAAAATAAAGAGTTCAATTTCACAATTCCTAATTTCAAAAGTCAAAATAAATCTCAAAATAAAACTCAAATACTCAAATGAAATCCAAAATATAGAAAAATAAGAGTCTGAATGGAGAAAATAATTTTGACTTAGGATTGGAAAAAATAGACACTTTTGAAAATTTGGTTCTTTTTTTGCTTGTTTTGATCAAATAAAATTCCTAATTCAATAAAGAATTTCTCCCATTTAAACAGCTCATACGAGCAACTCGTACGCTCGTACGAGAAAGAAAAAACATATAAAATATATAATTATTTATTTTATATGTATATACCATATTATGGTGATATACTCTATTTCACAATTTAGGAAAATGAATTTCCGCTTTTTGCTCTTTTTTCCGTATTTCCGCTTTTTCCATACGAATACGAGTTTGACTTTTTTTCAAAAATAATTGGCAAAAATAATCGAGGCAAAACGAATTGGGTTGGGGTCGTTTATTTTTTGGAACTTTTTTTAGAAAAAAGCCAAACTCGTATTCGTATGGAAAAAGCGGAAATACGGAAAAAAGAGCAAAAAGCGGAAATTTATAATTTGTATTTATTAAATATATTGTATTACCATATATCGTAATAAAAATATAAAACAAACATATAAAATAATTAAGTAAAAATCTTTCTCGTACGCTCGTACGAGTTGCTCGTATGGACTCTGACTTTGATTAAAATGAATAAAAAATTCCCTAAAAAACAAGGAATTTTTTGGATTAAAACGAGCAAAAAAAGAACCAAATTTTCAAAAATCGTTCTTTTTTTCGATTTGAAGTGAAAATAAAAAAGATATTTCTATTTTATTTTTACTTAAAAAAAATACATATTTTTGACTTTTGGATCGGGATTTGAATTTGGATTTGAATTTGGATTTGAATTTAGAGTTTTGAATTTTATATTTAATTTTATATTTAATTTTATATTTAATTTTATATTTTATATTTACGTCTTGATTTTGAATTTAGGATCTGTATTTAGGATCTGTATGAGTCCAAATAGCGCAATTCGAGGATGGTTGGATCGATCGTTCTCGATTCATCATCTTCGAATGTACGCTCTACATCATCATAATCTTCCGCATTTTCATGAATTACATGAAGAGCTCGCCCATCTTTCTCGTCATCATCTTCATGAGGACGCGATTGTTTAATATACTCATCATAGGTGATATCATTATACTCATGATCTTCCACAAAGTTTGTTTCCGCATTCTTTGTGTCAATTTTGAGAAAACCGCCTTCCCAATGAAACATGAAGATTCCATCCACAATATACACATCCACCATGTGATCAAACTCGATGATCTGTCCAATTTCATTCACATCATCCTCATTCGCACTTAGATCACACAGTTCCACAGGAAGAATGGCGAGGTATTCGCTCTCCACCTCATACTCATGGCCGAAGATGTCGCGATACCTTTCGCGACCTCCGAATACTTTATCAAAGACGAGTGTATACTCATTTCCTTCACGATCTTCCAATGTGATAACATTCTCATCAATATGCTCATATACAATATCCGTATATTTGTGTTTTAAGCCATAAAAGAGATCGCCGATGAAGTACTTCCCCGATGGGAGCGTCTCCTGAATGACCTTCCGGTCTTTGTGAAAATCGAGATTAAACTCCATGAAAGAAACCGTCTTGTGGTGAAAGAAACCGTCTTGTGGTGAAAGAAACCGTCTTGTGGTTTCTTTCGAACTTCCCCGCTGTAGAAGAGTTGGATTTGATCACTTTTTTAATTTTATATATCAATTCATATTTTATATATCAATTCATATTTTATATATAAATTCATATTTCATATTTTATATTTCATATTTCATATTTCATATTTCATATTTCATATATTTATTTCATATATATATATTGTAAATAAAGATAAGATATGGTGATTTTTAGGAAGATATCCACTTTTGTAAAAGTTTGAGAAGGATTGTGGTGCTTGAAAAGAGATCGATTTGGAGGAGATCAAATACTTCGGGTTTATAATACTTATTTTGAAAAAATGTTTGAAGAAATGTTTCCGATAAGTACTTCCGATTTTTATAAACCAAAAATGTTTCAATATGTAAAAGTATATAAATCCATATACTACACAAAAGCGGTTCTTCTTTATGTAATAATTGATAAATATCATACTTCGTCTTTTCAAAGATCCGTTGTATCTTCGCTTCGAGTTCAACTGGACTCTTTGGCAACGTATATAACGTTTCTATTTTATTCTTTCGATCTTGATGTATATCACAAATATCATCATAACATTGTATCATAAATGCGCGTTTTGCGTTCTTTGTGATCACATCACTCTTCTGTTTCTTCAATTTCAAATTGGACATGAGAATAAAGAAGTAAATCGTTAAGTACGATTTCGAAAAGGTCTCTTTATAAATCGTCTCCTCTTCTATCCCAGATGTGCCATTTTGTCGTTTTGACGTGCGATGTAAGGATTCAAAGAGATAGATCATAAAATCATATAAATAATCATACTTCTTCACATCATATATGCGCAAAAGTGCGTTGAAATAGTGTTGAAATGCGATATAATCTGGATGTGTTGCTGATTCGGATGGAATGTGGCACGATTTATGAAGAAACGTGCGATGACAAAAGAAGAGGAAACGTTTTTGCGAATCTTTATTTTCTGTTTGGTTCTCATCATCATCCATATACTTATCGATCAAGAGATAACACATGATCGCGAATTGATAATTCTCATTTGGAATAGTGAGAAAGATCGATATCATATGTTTCATCTTCTCTATGATACTCTTTGTTGGATATGATTGACATACAAGTGGATATATCGAATATACAAGATAAAAGAAGAATATACTCATCATTCGGATCACGTCATCATCATTTCTGATAAATTGTGTGAGTTCATTTTGGATAAAAGGTAGAATGATCGCTTTTATCTTCTCGAAAAAGTCGATATGTTGTGATGCGTTTTTAATCAATACTTCTTTGATGTAATATAAGTATTTGTCATGATCACAAAGCGCGGAAAAGGAGAAGTGCTTCTCTTGGATCGACCGTTTGATAAACTCTTCCAAATTGGATTGTTCACTTTGAGTAAATACGAAGGTAGATATATACTTTTTTAATTCGTCGCATTGCGCTTCACTCAAATCGGTATCATACCATGTTTTCGTCTTCGCATAAAAGTGATCAATCTTCTTGATCTTATCCAAACGCCGTTTTACTTTATTTTTTGAAAAGAAGAACATACTCTCTACTCTCTATTTTCAAAATAAAGATAATTTACTATTTATCTTTATCGATTTATCTTTTATACTCAAAACGAATGCTTCTTCATCTCTCAATTCCGGAATCCATACATCCCTGATACAAAACGGAGAATGCTCCTCTTACGCACAATATGATCATCAAACTCCATATCATATGACCCTGTATTTTTGGGAAGATCCGCATGATCATCGCTGTAATAAAGAAGGATTTGAGGCGTTTTTAGATCGAACTTTTTGAGAATCATATTGCGCATTACTTTGCGCTCTTCATACTTGACTCCATATCCATAAGATACACCATTCTCCTCCTCATTCCAATACTCAAGCTCAACGGATTCGTCTCTACACGCATACTTTTCCACCACTTCGCGTTCTTCAATGATCCTATCCGCGATCATTGAGGCTTTATCATACATAAATGATAGATTCACCTCGTGATACGAATTATTGGTAATGGGAAATGGTTTGTTAAGATGATACTTCTCAAAAAGATTAACACCCGAAGTATACTCACTCTTATCCCAAGAGAAGATGCGCAATCCTCCACATGTCATATCGATCCGCTCAATATAGTTCGGATTTAGATCCGTATTTGGATCAATCACAATACGCTCAATAAAACCAGGATATGATTTGAGGGAGATGATCTTTTTGATAGGTGTATCAATCGGTGTACGCTCATAAAAAGAGATCGACGAGGTTGTCTCTTTCACACTGATTGGATTCTCCATCTTTTTGATTCCTTACTCTTACTTTACAAAGATATCCTCTAAGTCAAAGACAAAATATAACAAAATAAAATAAATAGATGATATAAACAGAGGCTAATGTAGATTTTGTATTTGGAGCATACTTCTTAACGACTACCTGCTACCTTCTTTTCAAGAAGGTTGGCGACTACCTGCTACCTTCTTTTCAAGAAGGTTGTAAAATTGGACGCACTTTGGGTGTGCTTTGATTCGCGAGAGATCCAGTGCGGAAATAAAGAGTCCAGATGGATCTTTCACTCGTGAAAGGGCAACATACGTTTGTCCCGCTTCAAATACATGAGCTCCAATATTCAGTTCCACATAATCGAGAGTACATCCTTGTGTTTTATGAACAGTGAGCGCCCATGCGAGCATAAGAGGGATTTGCCGTTTTACTACGCACTTTCCCGATTTATCTTCATGTGTCCACGTTTCATACTCGACGGGTAGTGGCTTCTCGATATTCAAAAACTTCACAACTGGAATCTGCTCCTCTTGGCGGGTCTCTTCATTCATTCGCGTGATAAAATCGACAATCACCCCGCGACTTCCATTTACCAAATTGAGCTCATTTTGATTCACCAAATACATCACTTGTGCTCCCACAGCAAGTTGAAGCGTCTCTTCGCAATTCGTCCCTTCATTGATAATATGAATATATCGTTCCTTCTCATACTCTTCTACATTCTTGGAAAATGTGTAGGATGCGCGATAAACGATCAGCTTTTCACTATCAGTCTCAGTCCCAGTCGAAGAGATCTTATTTAGCTCTTGTTGATTATAATCCTGGACTTGTTTGCGAAGTGGAAAGATGAGTGTAGGAATGATACCATCTTTGCGAGAAGTGCGCCCATTTTTGAAAATATGGGTTAAGTACGCTTCGACCTCTTCATCGACGAGACCCACGCGAATTTTGTTTAAGATCCCCTGAAAGGTCGCATCTTTTTGACGCATAATCTCATTGAGAAAACATACTTTAAATGCCAACTTTCGCCAACAAATCGCATCAAATGCGAAGATGTCGCTCTTTACAGGGGGCAATTGGAGGAAATCACAAAATGCGACCACCTTGATCCCCCCAAATGGCTCCGCACTTCCCCGAAGCCGCTGTCCCAAAATACATAGTTTATCCAGCATTTCGCCACTCATCATCGATATCTCATCAATGATGAGGACTTTCGCCTTCTTCCATCGATGATTCGCACTTCGCTTTGTCATATTTGTTTTCAACTTCTCGATGTAATAATCGATCGTCTTCGAGCCATCTTCGATACCTGACCATGAGTGAATGGTGATTCCCGAAATGTTCATTGCGGAAATACCTGTTGTGCTTGTGATATAAATCGATTCATCCTCCATCTTTCCACCGCAATGTTTATCGATGTACCAGCAGTAAAAGGATTTGAGAAGTGTGGATTTTCCGGTGCCTGCGGGACCAGTGATCAATACATTTCCATCACCACACATTGTGTCAAATGCGGCGCGCTGATCGGCCGTGAATTGGATGGATGTATAATCGACATATGCGATTTTACTCTTCTTGGTACCCACACCCTTCTCTACTCTGCTGGCTCGATCATTCGGGACGAATGATCGAGCGCAGAGTAGCAGGGAGTCGTCAACCTTCTTGTTTCCTCTCATTCGTCCCGAATGTGAAAGAGGAACAGAAGGTAGCAGGAAGTCGTCAGATTTGGTATTGTTTCCACTCGCACTTCCACTTCCATTCTTTACTCGTTTTTGATAAGAGAGTATATCGGCCATATTGGATGATTATGTGATATAAAAAGAAGAGTATATCATTTTGATTTCACTTTTTCAAATTGATTGATCAAATATAAAAATAGATATATAAAATAGATATATAAAATAGATATATAAAATAGATATATAAAATATAAAGAAATGAATGATCATCTAAATGTAGTAATATCAAAACCAAAATCGCGATCAAAATCAAAATTTAAATCACTATCTAAAACGATATCAAAACCAAAATCGCTATCAAAATCAATCACGCCTCTTATAGTGAAAGAAAATCTGAGTCCGCATATGGAGTGTGAATGGAAGATATATCGAGAAACGATACCAAAAGAGAATTATCATCTCATTTCTGTTTCGTACTTTTCAAAGAAAAATAAGAGTGATGAAGCAAAGAAGAAGTATTTTGAAGGATTGAAACAATTATACTTTCAAATGCGTAAAATATTACCAAATTACATTTTGCGTGTTTATTGTGATACATCCGTCATTGAACGCGTATTATCCTTTTATCATCACATAAAACGCGATCATATGGAGATCTTTCAATATCATATTCCTCTACTCTTTGAAATAAATGACAATGTACATAAAGGAACAACAGGGACGTTATGGAGATTCTTACCATTACATGATTTAGAACTTCACACATCACATCGAACACTTGTTTTAGATATTGATCCGGGTCATGATGATATGAATTATAATGATATGCTTATACGATTTATTAGAAAGATCGAATATGAGAAACGAGAAACATATTTTATGTATCGATCATTTCCCACTTATCATCTAATGCCTCGTATATTGTGTACAGAGAGTGATATTCAATTTGAATATTTGGTGGCGCATTTTATATATCAAACAAATAAAATTTCTTCATATATTTTATCTTCTTTCTTGGAACGCTACTTTGTAAATCTATCGAATCAAAATAGAATAAAGATCTATCAAACATGTGAAATGAAATCAGAATTTGAATATGGGATTGATGAAATATATATGAATGAGTACTTCTTACCTCAACAGTTTAAACAAACAAAGAAGATAGATATTTTTTATTACCATGATAATTATTATGTTTATACGATGAATATTAAAATTTTCATTATTGAATTATTAAATTTTTTGAAAAATATGAGTAAAAAAAATATGAATAAAGATACTATACAACAATTTATGAAAAATCTTTGTGAATCTCTTGAATTTATGAACCGTTTAAAAGAGTATCATTTGATAACATCGGATGGTAAAATAAATATATATGAATTTCTCAAATATATAAAAATGGACAATACCTTTTATGATTATTTTATAGGTCAGATTAAAAATAAAAGAACTTTGAAAAAGTTGATTCATCTAATCAAAGATCCTTTCACATTTTCAATTCCAAAAAAATTACAACTGTATAAATCGATCATTAATTTATATAAAATAGATCAGTTCTTTATCTTAACACATAAAAGAGAAGATGGTTCTCTTCTTGATTTTGATACATCACAATTAGAAAAAAATATTGAATATATAAATATTCGACAATTGCAAAGAATGAAAAAATAAAAAATATCAAATTATATTTGATACGAGTATGCGATAACAAAAAGAAGTAGAAGGAGTATAAGAATTACATATGGGGCATATTGAATATAGGAATTGTTTGATTTATAAACCTCTTCAATACGAACGATTTTCGTACTACTCATTATCTTTTTAGGAGTGAATCTATTTATAGAAGATAAATAAATTTAGCTAATAATGACAAAGAGGGTCAAACAGATCAGAATAAACCATGGTATAAATGTACTCGATTCTGAATTCATATTCTGTTGAATGAGGTTTATGCTTAAAGGGATTTGCGATAAATCGCCTAAATATGATTCTTTGTTTTTATTTTGATTTTGATTTTGACTTGATCTCCCTTTATTCTTATTTTTTGACGACTCCCTGCTACTCGCTGCTGACCTCCGGTCAGCCAAGCGAGTAGAGTCATCATTCGCATTTTCAAAATGGAATAAGAAAGATAAGTTATTCATATTATTATTAATATTATTAATATTATTATTATTTGTACTCTTATTTTTACGATTTGAGTTCACATTTGAGCCATTTGAATTTGAAAAACGGGTTGAGTTTAGATTTGAATTTGAAGAACCGTTTGTACTATTTGAACTCATACGTCCATTCGCATTTAAATTGGATCTATTCTTATTCTTGTTTAATTCCATATTTAAGAAGAATATCTACTAAGATAAAGGAAGAAAATATTCGATATATTCTATTTGAAAAATGGATTTGATGCGTCTATCTATCCATATATTTATATTTCAAACAAATAGATTTTAGGAGAAAGCAAAAGAAAAGATGGACACCTCGTCAATGATCGAAGCGAAGAAAGAGTATACTACTCAATTACAGCAAATACTCAGTCCCCGCATTTATGAGCGCTTCAAGTTTATCTTTGATGGCACGATGGATGTGATCAAGCAAGAGTTATCGATCAATCAGATTCAAAATCAAAGTGTGATCAAAATCTTTCAGAAGCAGCTCTCTTCGGTGAAAGATTGGAATGAGAGCAGTATTATTGAAGAGTGTAATCGCATCAAAAGCCGCTCTAAATGCTCTTATTTGGATAAACTGATTAAAGCGGTGATTATCGCAAATATGAAGATCCTGAGCACGATTCAATATAATCCACGCCGTAAATCGAAGATTCAAGTTCACATTCCCACTTCCACGCACTTCATCCACAAGTGCTATATCGAATGTGCCAAGGAGATCTATAAGAATCCTTATATCTTTGATATGTCTCTCAATCTTTCATCAAAGGAGAAACATCAAAATCTACGTGATAGTTTGATCTTAATCGATAATGGTATTCAATCCGCCATTCGTCAACTCCTTCCCATCGGTGATCTTCTCGAACAGAACTTTAATAGTGATGCGGAGGATGAGGATGAATCCTCCGATGATGAATCTACCAAAATGAGTGGTGGAAGCAGTACCAGTACCGCTTCGGAAGATGAAAGTGCTTCGGAAGATGAGAGTGATGCGTCTTCGATAAAGTCAGAAGAATCCGAAGTAGAAGAGAAGGCTGAAGTGGCTGAAGTAGAAGAGAATGAAAAAGAGGAAGATGGAATGCGATCGCGAACAGAGAGCAATGTGAGTTCACTCAGTTCGGCTTCTGAATCCGAGTCTGACTCCTCGGTTAGTTTAGGAACAAAAGTGGAGAACGCATTGAACGGTCAGAGCATTGATGATATTGAAATTCGCATTGGCGGGGATGATGCGACCCAACAAATGCTCGGAAAGGTTGTTTCGGAACGGGCAGGAGAACGTGTTCAAGAGGTTTCTCCTATTGTGGAATCACCGGCTCCTCAACACGTTGAACATGTTGAACACGTTGAACCGCAACCTATTGAACATGTTGAACGTGTTCAACGTGTTGAAGAGCAGAATGGAGGAGGTGGAGGATTCTTAGGAGCTCTTTATACAACATTTGCAAATACACGAAATCTCAAATCCGCCGATGTTGCGGACGTGCCTGCTCCGACTATCTCTCCCAAACCAGTGGAACACGTTCAACCTGTTCAACCCGTAGAAGAGGTGAAACATATTGTGTATAGTGGAGGAGCTGTTCCCAAAGGATATTTGACGTCTCCGCGAACCTCCTGTTCCCCCTTTGGGGAACCAAGGAGGACACCTTTAAAACCAGTTCAACAGGTTGAACATGTTCAACCCGCACAACCCGTTCAACCCGTTGAACAAGTTCAACGTTTCCCGCTTTCTCAATCGATTTATCCTCCTCGTCCCTATCAACCGCTTCATCCGGTGATTGTAAAGAAACATGGTGGATCTGTCGCTTCTTCAAAGAAGCGTCCAACTTTAAAAGAGATGAAGCTAAAACAGTATCATCAAGCCGCTATTCCGGAGAAACAGTATCATCAACAAAAGAGTGGGTATGAGAGTGATGGTTCCGATGGATCGTTCCGTTTTTGAGCGTATAAAAGTAAAGAATTATATCTAAAATATTTTTAGAAAACGAAAGATACAAAAATGGATCTGATCAAATCAATGCGTGAAAATTATCTTTTAGTATGTGCGATACTCTTTATTCTTCTTTTAATCGCCTATGCCCTCTTCTATAAGCGCACGTCAAAGAACACGGAGACTAAACCAAAGAAGAATGAAGGAGAAGAGAGTAAAGATACATTTATTCAATACACATTTATGATGATCTTTGCCCTTTTAGGCATGTACGCCCTATATCTCATCTTTATTCAATATGTAAAACCATCCATGGCAATGGTTGGAGGTGGAAGCGGAAGCAATAGCATGGATATAGACATAAGCAAAATACGAATGAGTGGTGAAGATGTAATGATCGGATTTCTCGATGAGTAAGTAGTACTTACAGCCAGCGAGTAAGTAATAAGTGTACGTTCTTCTATTTTTATCGAAAAGTATATACGTAAATAAAAATACATATCATAGAAAAATATTTTATTACAGAATATGGTAATAAAATATACGGAAAATGTATAGGAAAAAAATATCTTTATAAAAGTAGTAAAAAGACCAAAAAAAATGAGTTTACAATTAAAGAAGTTCGATATGAAGCGCATTAAGGACGATCAAGTCGTTGTGTTGATCGGAAAGCGTAATACGGGTAAGTCTTTCATGACACGTGATCTCCTCTATTACCATCAAGACATCCCGAGTGGCGTGGTTATTTGTCCCACCGAAGGTGCCAATAAATTCTATACATATATGGTTCCACCTATTTTTATTCATAAAGAGTATACTCCGAAGATTACGAATGATTTCGTGAAGCGTCAGCAACAGCTCACTTTCCGTATTCAAGCGGGTGAGAAGAATATTGATCGCCGCGCCTTTTTAATTATGGACGATTGTTTATATGATAATGATTGGAAGAAGGATAAGCGCATTCGCGAAATCTTCATGAACGGTCGTCATTGGGGCATTATGTTTGTACTACTTATGCAATATGCGATCGGTATCCCTCCCAATCTTCGCACCAACATCGATTGGGTCTTCATTCTCCGTGATGCGTCTTACCAAAATCGCAAGAAACTCTATGAGTGCTATGCGTCCATCTTCCCTACATTCGATATGTTCTGTCAAACAATGGATCAATGTACAGACAGTTATGGTTGTTTAGTGATTGAAAATTGTTCAAAATCAAATAAGCTGGAAGAGCAGGTCTTCTGGTATAAGGCGGATGCTCATCCAGATTTCAAGATATGCTGCCCGGAAGCGTGGAAATTCAGTGAGCAGAATTATGTGGAGGAAAATAGTGATGATGAAGAAGGATATGAGATGATGTATAATAAGAAGAATAAACCTCGCATGACCGTCAAGAAACTCTATTAAATCGTTCTTTTTATTTTTTATTTTTATGTTTTATGTTTTATGTTTTATTTATAAAAATGATATGATATATGAAGATCACATCATGTATGACGACTTGCGCTGCAACTCTGTGGATCCGAAGGATCCCAAGCGAGTTGACGACTCCCTGCTCATGTCGCAGCAGAGTTGTTTATTCTTAAGCGTCATAATTGATAAAGTATGGTTCGGGATATTCTACGATAATCGGATCACTCTCTAAATCGGTTTCAATTTCGACCCTGGATAGATCGATTTTAGCAAGCTCGATACATGCTTTCACTCGTTTTTTACTTTTTATCAACGTGATCATAAGCTCATCGATATCGACACTCATATGATGTAAATGAACGTCTAAATGGATTCCAATAACGTAAACGCCTTTATCCAATCCATATAGATCCAAATGATACGTTTGTAAAAATGAGCGAACTTTCAACTTCCCATCATTCTCATATTGGTAATAGTTCTCATCCGCACTATATGAAGATTCGAGTTTACATAAACGTAAAGCTTCTTTGAGCGAAAGAGAGTAGCCAATATATACCATTCTATACTTTTGATATTTGATGTTGATGTTTGATAATGATTTCTTTATCTTTACATAGAAAAAAATCATTTTTTTGTGATAATAAGTAAAAAATGATTTATATAAATAAAAATATATAGTAAATAATAAATAGTATATAAGATTACTAAAAATGGGTCAATATTGGGAAATTTTCAATTTAACACATGGCAAAGTGATGCCGATCCATGATGGAAGCAAGTATTGTGAGAAGTGTATTTCGATCGATGTGCTCCTCTATTTGCTTCAAAAAGAGTGGAAAGGTTGTGAAATTGTGATGATCGGTGATTATGATGATACCGAAAAATGTGCGCAATTTACAAAGAGATTCTTGGATGTGTACGAATTGACATCCCCATATATCAAGAATTTATATCTATTGAATAGTGAAGACAAATTGCCCGTTGGCGCATATCGATCAAATTTCGCTTCTACGTATGGAAGCAGAAATTTCGATCCACGTATAGCTCTTTATCAATCATGGATCTCATCGATTGAACATAAAAAAGATGATTCGAAAGGAAATATTTATTTTATCGATCTCACCCATTACAATTTTGATCCAACATATATCACCACATGGAAACCAATTCCTACGTCGGATGTGTATATGCTAATAAGCCATACATCCAAAGAGTACGTTCGTTTTGATTCCGCATTTTTTGAAGGATTTTATGATGCGTATCACAAAACTCCCTTAACCATGACTACCGTTAAGTATAACCCAATTCTTCAAAATGTTGTGAAAGGACTCATCACACATAATAGCGAATATTACGAAACGATCCCATGGCATGGAAGATGGGCAGGTCATGCTCTTGACTTTATGATATATAAAGAGGGAGATATCGATGGTACATACACAAATATATCTCATCTTTTTGAAAAGAAGAGCGATTTATATGATGAGTATGGACGCGTGATCTACTCACTCGATCCAGAAACGGATATTTAAGAGAGAGATAAGAGTGATTTCATTTCCATTTTGATATAAAGGAAATCGAAAGATATATATAAAGAATTTATAAGAAGTAAGAAGTAAGAGAGTATGAGCCAATATTGGGAAATATTTAATTTGAGTTATGGTAAGGTAATACCCGTACACGATGGATCGAAGTACAAGGAGAAGTGTATTTCGATCGATGTATTGCTTCACCTTCTTCAAACGGAGTGGAAGAGGAGTAAAATTGTGATGATTGGTGATAAAGATAATACGGGTAAATGCGAAGAGTATACCAAAGAGTTTCTTTCTGTATACAATTTGGAATATGTGGAAAATCGTAATATCGATATAGAGAATAATCTTCAAGTGCTGGATAGTGAGGGTATATTGCCGAAAAAGGCGTATATTACGCACTTTGGTTGTTCTTATTTGGATATGGAGTTGATGGCTCAAATCGAGCTCTTCCTTCTTTCGAAGGGTAAGGAGATTGATATGTTTAAGAATATCTTCTTTTTACAAAATAAGTTTAAGAAGATTGATGATGATAATCTTATTTATTATCACCCGATGATCACAAATGATATTTATTACTTCATTGATCATACATCGAAAGAGTATGTGAAATTCCATCCGGGTCTTTTTCATGGATTTTATGACAAACGCCGCAAACGAATGGTTCCGATGACGGTGATTCGTTATAATCCGATTGTGATCAACATTGTACTCGGGTTAATCACAAATCAAAATGAGTATAAGTATGAGTGGAATGGTCGTTTTGCGGGTCATGTGCTCTCTTTTGAGCGTGAGGCAAATTGTGGTGAGTTTTTGAGCTCTGCTGGATTTACGGATATCACTCCTCTTTTGGAAAAGTATAAGTCGACCATTTTGGAGGATTACAACTTCAACGATATTGTATATACGACTCATCCTTCAAGTATTGAGTAAGAAACCGCTTCGGGCTACGAAGTAGCTGGCCCTTTGGGCTCTTACGAACTTCCCGCTTAATAAAACAATATTGATTATCCCATATGTGAATAAGACGAAATGAATAATATAAATTATATGATTTATATTATAGAGGTAATGTTGAATGATATGATATGTTGATCACGTTAAATATTATTCAGTATTTATTGATATCTTTATTTGTTTCGATTACGATTTTGCGAAAGAGAAATGCGAATTACGAGATCATTCAAAAGCATGATACGATCTATACGATTATGGGTAATCACACTTCCATGAGTCGATTTGTGAAATATGTTGTTGAAAGAGCAAATATAAAACGCGGAAATATACTCAATCATTACGACATTGATTTACCGGATCATTTTTGCTCCTATTTTCAAAAGATGGCATATATTTACTTCTTTAAAAGTAATAATTTGTGCGTTTACTTCTTTCAATATATGAATGATCCCATACACCACGTATACTTTGAAGGTGTAAATGAGCTGGGTGATCTACAATACTTATCATTCCCAAACGGATGGTTCAATGAGTACACACTCAAATCAATACGGCGCAATTTGGCGGAAAAGGGATATTTATTTAAAGTCATAGAGGGTCGCGTATTGCGCATAAAGAATCACATTCATACCATCTTTAACGCATTCTCTTATATGAATCATCATGAATACACTTCTCCATATAAACAGATTTTAATAGAAGGATATAGCATGGGTGGTGTATTAAGTCAAATCTTTTCGTATATATTGCTTCAACAAATGTATATTCAAACACATGATTTGAAGATTGAATTATATATTATTGAGTCATGGTGGGGTGGAAATCGCCAATTCTATGAATATTTATCAAAACATATCAAGATTACAAATGTCATGTGTATGGGTTCCATCTTGTACTATTATAATCAAATCTTCCAAAGATACTTCCGGATCCATCGTTATATTCAATTTGATGGAAAGCCGCTCTTTTATAAATATATTCGATTACCATTCCCATTTGGAATCACGGAGTACTTCGGCGATCACCATTACATCTCACGCACACTCCAATTTATTCGCAATCAACGGAAATGAAAAGATCACATTTATTATTTGTTTTTATTTTATTTCAAGATGATATAAAATATTATGAAAGAGTAGATGATATAAATATAAAAATGAAAAAGGCCATTGAAAATGAAGTAAAACGTCTTTCGCCTTACACATGGGGTGTAGGCATTGAACATGAGATGCATCTCTTCCATGAACCCAAAAAGTGGGATGGTGATGCGATCAAAGATGTGATCCTCTTTGACGGTGAAAGTGCCATGAAGCGCGTGATGGAAGCGTATAAGAAGGGAAAGTTGGAAATGAATGATGAAGAGTATAAATTTATCAAGAGTGTCCCTTTTGAATCCACTGGTCGTTTATGTAATGGTCAATGGGTCATCAAGAAAGTCCCCTTTAACATGCCCGAATTTATCACCTGGGAGCCCTTCTGTAATGTGCGTATGGATAAAACACTGGATGAGTATATCGATAAACTCATTACCGGTCGTCGCACCTTTATGAATATTCTCTCCCGTGAACCAATCACCCGCGAAATCATTGCCAAGAATGGTGATTTAATCCAATATCCCGTAAGCATGACTCGCTATTTGAAATGCCCCAAGGATGGATCTAACCCCAAATACACATTTCTCAAAAAAAAGGGCGCAAATACAGAGCATGTTGTCCGTCCAGAGTATGTAGGATCTTATCATTTAACATTCACCCTTCCTCATACCGAAAATACGAGTGAAGCGGCTTTTATCAAGATGCATCAAAACTTCGCGAATCAGCTCCAATGGTTAGAGCCCCTTATGCTCACTTCCTACTTTTCCCAAGATCAGTTTGCGTGCGGATCAAAGGAAGATCGCGTGCGTGGAAGTTTCCGTGTGATGATCATCGGTTGGGGTAATTTCGCTGGAAGTGATGTGCGCCTTTTCAATAAAGGCATCGGTCGCTACGCCAAGAGCCCTACGCATTGGCGGAAAGGTCTCAAACTGTATGAAGCGGAGAAGATCGCCCCTTGTATCCCACCATCCCCCTCGGCCATTGCGGAAGGCGCCACAACGACGCTTTCGTCCAATTTCCGGACTTTTGGAAGCACGGATCCGCTTCGGCCGGAACATCGACAATCCGGTGTGGGGATGACAAAACCGAATGGTGTAGAGTTCCGCATTTTCGATCACTTTAATGATGTAGATTATATATCTTCACTCACGAATTTGATCGGCATTGTTGCGGAAAATTCGCGGATTACAAAGACGAAAGAGTATGTGTATCAAAATAAATATTGGATCGATGCGATGCATCAAATCATGAAGTATGGATATAAGGCGCGCATTTCACCGGAATATAGGGATTTATTGGCAAAAATGTTGGGCATCAATATCATGACGAAATCGTTGGTTGCTTATGATCTCTTTGAAGATGTGGTGATTCAGCTTTATAAGAAGAACTATTTTGGAGATTGGAATAAGATCTTCCATAAAAACATCATTGGAAAGAAGAGTGATACAATCGGTCTCATTATTCCTCATGTAAATAAAATGTCATATATATTGAGTGTGGTAATGAAGCTAAATCGCAAGCCGAAGTTGATGCGCGCATTTAACAAACTCTCTAAGCAATTAAATCACGGAGATCGCGAAGATCAATATATCGCATTTAACACGTTTGAATCATATGTGAAGAAGTATATGGGAAGTGTATGGGTGAAAGAGGCGGATGATTTGGCGTATATGTATCAACATTTGGGATATGTAATATTGGAGAAGAGTGTGGATGGTACCATACGGCAAATGAAGGTGATGGAGAAGATCCCGATATACAAAAATATGAATCGTGAATTGCGTGATATTTATTCACCATCCAACAAATTCTTCTTAAAGAGTCTTCACTTCTTAGATGTTTGATTAAAATAGCATAAAGATTTGATGATTTTATGGGTTAAAAGTACGTTATAATCATTCTCACACGTGTATTCGAATGAATTATTTTATGATTTTATAAAGATATAAAGATATAAGGTCAGATATTATGTACCTTTATTTTTTAGCTTCTTATTTTATTATTGATATACGATATGGGCATCGTAATACCTTTATATACAACGTAAAGGCTCCAATATGAAGCGTTTATACCAATCCCAAAAGGAATAATTACAGAAAGTTGTGGTACATCCGCAGCAATGGATAAACCCAATTTAATAATATTCTTTGTTTTTTGAATATAGGTTATTTCGGGTGTTGGATTTGTGATGCGATCCCAATAGATGGGAGTCCATAAATAATCTCGTAAATGATTTTCATCGGTCGGGTACTTCTTAAAGTGAGCCACAATTTGATCAATACGTTCATTGGAAAAAGATCCAATATTAAAGCCATAAGCACGACTTAAACGTTTAATCGTCTCTTCTCTTTCTTGATCCATTTTATTCAATATTGAATAAAATAAAAAATAATCATGTATATTTATTTATAAAAATAAAAGATAATTATGTATATTTATTTATAAATTTTTTATGAATTTTTTATGAATTATATTTTATTTTTATTTACGTTATTTATCAACAAATTCGTTTTATGATGAGTACCCAATTTCCATGATCATACACACAAGTTTCGACGCACATATTCTCAATATGCGATATATAATCCAAAATCTCTTCTTTATCAAATACGTGATAATAGCGATCATAATAAATCGGGTTTTTATGATCGCATCGGAATGCCCAAGGTACAAGATAATCGTTTCCGCCGATACACTTCCACTTACGCATCCGCTTTTCCGTTTGCTGTGAAGACCAAACGGTGATCATCCCACGACCACCTACCTTCAAAATCCGGAATAATTCGCGCAATCCAGCATAGCGATCTTCAGGTGAATCGAGGTGATGAAAGACGGCAATACAAATGAATCCATCCACACTTTCGGATTTGAGTGATATATCACAAATGTGGCCATTTATATATTGAACATTACACATATTCGCATATAACGATTTGGCAATATCAAGGAGCTCTTTACATGGATCGATCGCAATATATGAAATATCATCGCGATGATCGATATACTTTCCATTTCCACACCCGATATCAGCAATGATGGATTGTGGCGGAAATGTGTCTAAAAAGTTGATCACATATGACCACTTATCTCCTTTCCGCGTTTCGCTAAAATGGGGTGCGATCTTCTGATACACTTCGTGAACATATCTTTCTTCCATACTCTTTTTTATTCTCAATGTACTCGAAGAGTCCTGTTTAGATGGCATTTTCATTTCATTTTTCTTCTTTTTTATATATATTTATGACTAGTGGAGCCTTCTCCTCAAATGAGATGAGATACGTACGAAAAGTAAAATAGTCAAGGGAACATCGTTCGACCGTCTAACGATTTCACTATTAACGTACATATTTAATAAATAATTCTTAAATTTCAAAATTTTCCAGATGGCTATCCGGACTTTCCAACCATACTATAAAGTAGCATGGGTGGAAAAAGTAATAAATCAAATTTTCTGAATCGAAATTCAGACCCGACAAACGTTGTGTACGGGAGTTTATCTCATAAAAATCATCGAAGTCTACGCGGCATAAAGCCACGCTGTCTCAGCGTCGGAGTCGGAACAGTCTATACTTAAAGTATGACCTCTCACCCCGAAACACTCGGACAGAACCCCAGCTAGTCGGGACTTAATATTATATAAATTTATTTTTCAGATATTTCAATCCTTCATTTTTTTCATATTTATATAAATTTCATATATAAATATGGTATATAGATATTCATTTACGTTTAACGTATTAAACTAAACATTCCGGGATCCAAGCCAAGGATCTTCGGCATTGAACATACCACTCATACCTGCCATGGCCATAATCGGCGTATGAACTTGCTGCTCTTCATTAAAGGATTTCGGCACATAACGGTATTCAATACGTGGTGGAGGACATGACATATTACTCTTTACGTATCCTACACAGATCATCACAATTCCGATCATCATCAATACAAGGATCATCGACTTCATATTTTTGGGGGAAAAATAGAAAAGTATTCTCTATTTAACATTGAGATAAGAAAATAAAAATAAAATCTCATTCTATAATAAGAAAAATGTTCTCCTCGACCGATCATCAAGATTGGACACCCGTCATTTTAAGTGGGAAGAAACCCATATCATCCGGTGTAGCCAAGATTTCCATTGAAACAAAGCGCAGCGATGAAGAGCGCGCACGTGCTGCCCGCAATTACGCAATTGAAACAGAGAGCGAAATATTCCATGTGCCCGAGATTCCTCACTCTCTTTCCCAAGAGATCTCGAAAGCACGAATGGCCGCAAAGTTGACACAAAAAGAGCTCGCACAAAAGCTGAATCTTCAACCTTCGGTGATCGCAAACTATGAGAATGGAAAGGCGATTCCCGATGGACAAATACTTCAAAAGATCGCAAAAGCACTCAATACCAAATTCCAATACAAAATCATCAAACCCAAAGTGGAACGCATGTAAGAGATTGAAATTGAGAATAAGAATAAAAAGGTTTTTTAGATTTCATTCTTCAAGATTTTGGAGTAAAGTATATATTTTAATTCACATGTATCCAAACGGATGATTTGGATACGTCTCGATTTACAGCATATACATTGGCGAATCCGTCCTTTATGATGTGTATCCTTTAAGAGTGCATGTAAACAATGATCATGAAGATTCGTCATACACTCATTACATACATAATAGATCGGATTCCGTTTTTTTATGATATTCAATGGGTGATTATATTGAGAGCATGAAAGACACGAAAAGCGCAATCCATTTGCCCTATGTGCCACTCCTTCCATATCATATGATGATTGCTTCTTCAAATCGATATACTTTTGAAAGTATGTGCGAAAATGAGTACGGAAGAAATCGATACATGAGTGATCATCGATATGTGCCGTAATGATATCATATAGATCAAATGAAACGTGTTTCGCAATCATGATTTGAAAGATACGCGCCAATGTATCATACTTTTTAGATGAAATGATATGATTGAGTATATTTTTCAAAGAATCATCCATATTTCCAGATAAAGACGATTCAATCAAATAGATAAAGAGCGCTTCATGAAGAATATATATATCCATGATAAGAAAGGATGATATCACCTCATTGATATGATAATTATGGTTATACGTTGAACGCCCAATCAAATGAGTTAAGATTGTATTACCTTCAAATTTATATTTTGTTCGTATAAATCCATCCAAATAAGGCATATAATAACTTGTGGGCAAGTCAGGTTCGATATCTACATTCCATATAATCATTTTGATCAATTTGAGATGGCATCGATCATTTAAATAAGAATATAGATCATGACACTTCAATAAATTGGCGATTCCACGAATCCCAATTTGCGACTGGTGTTCCAATAATATATCAATATAACTATTTAATGATTCCGGTTTATACTTATAGATCATATAGAAGATATAATCAATTGCCCATATGCGCTTCTTCTCACATGCGCGTTTATAGAATAAAGGGGAACGATTTAGTATGATCTCCGTAAGTTTATAACCATGCTCCTCCTCAATTGTGTCGAGAATGTATTTGATATGATCGGAAGCAGGAAGTACATAATCGATATAAAAGAGGAGTGTAATATTTTCGCAACTACATTCATAAAAATCATAGTCGATCATATGAATATACTCAAATATGAAGTCAATCCCCAATGGCGCATGATTCAATATGAATTGAGTATGTCGTTTGTGATCTTTCTTCAAAAGATGTAGTTTATAATCATCATACTGAGAGTATAAAAATTGATATCTCTTCAAAATCACTTTGGGATCCACAACCTTCTTGGTTCCTCGAAGAGGAACAGAAGGTAGCAGGGAGTCGTCATCTTCTTTCTTCATTTTTAAACGAATCATAATATCCTCAAATGATTGCCTTTCTACATGTGTATAAAAGATATTTCGAATCACATTTAATTCAGAAATACACGACTCACACATTTGTACACCACATGCCATATCCAGTCGATAGATCACACAACTCTTTTTACAATTCTTACATATTTTCATCATATCACACTTCGTATAAAAATCTTTAAACGCATAGGTTAAAAGATCACATTGCGAACAGTAATCACTTTCACTGTGAAGATCCGATAAGTAGCCATTACACAAATGATGGGCTTTACACTTTATTTGCTCCATTTTTGCCAAAAAATAAGTGCCTTTTCACTTCTCTTTTGTATATTTCCTTTATATTCAAAAATAAATATAAATGAAATATGGGGAAATATGGAGAAATATGGGAAAAAAATGATTTGATCCTCTATATAGATATGTATTATAAATAGAGATATAAACATAAACGTATCCATAAAATGATCTTCAATATTGGGTATCATGGTGAGTTAAACAAGAAAGGACACTTTTTTGATCGAAGAGGAGATATCCAGATATTCCAAGTATTTTCGAAAAATCCGCGTCAATTCAAAATCGCCTATTTGAGCGATGCGCTGAGCGCCCGAATTCGCCATGAAATCCATGAACGTAAATATACCGTATTTACTCATGCATCCTATTTGCTCAACATGGCAAATCCCGATAAGTGGGAAGAGAAAGTCGAGAATGGTGTATGTGAGCTGGTGAATGCTCATAAGATGGGTGCGGTCGGAACTGTTTTTCATGTCGGTAAGCGGCTGAAACTGTCGGTGGAGTGCGGCCTTGATTACATGGAGCAATATATTGTCGAAGTGCTGACGCGTCTTTATGAAAAGTGCCCGGATCATCATGTATATTACATCATTGAGACGAGCTGTGGTGCGGGAAGTGAGCTTCTCCACAAAGTAGAGGATTTAGGCGCATTCTTTGCGCGCTTTTCATCACCCAAGTATGTGTCAAATCCGGCGATTTATGGCCGAGTGAAGCTATGTATTGATACCGCGCATATCTTTGCTGCTGGTTGGCGATTACATGGAGCCGAAGGAACGGCTGAGACGATTGCCGCGATTGAGAGCCATTTGAAGTGGGAAAATGTGGCATGTATCCATTTGAATGATAGCGCGAAGCTCTTTCACTCATGTGTGGATCGACATGCGAATATAGGAAGCGGATTTATCGGAACGGATTTGAAGTATTTTCTTCAAAGTACACTCAGCCTAAACATTCCGCATATTCTCGAAACACCGCAATGCGATGGAGATGATCATATCATCGAAACACATTTGCGCGAAATTGCGATCATTCGCTATTGGCTTGAAGAATCATCATGATACAGAGAAATGAAAAGAATGAACATGTAAAATAATTATAAATATGTAAGTAATAAAAATATGAACAATATAAACAATCTTTTTGTTTTTTTTTGTTTATCTAATACTTGCGCATATCCTCATAAGGAGGATAGTATGGCACATACCTCATCTGAGGATCAGGGTGCGGATGATCATGATGGTTCGGAATCATCTGTTGAGGATGATACGGAATCATCGGTTGAGGATGATACGGAATCATCTGTTGAGGATGATACGGAACCATCGGTTGAGGATGATACGGAACCACGTGCTGAACCATATTGGGCAGCACGTGGGGCATTATCATCGGTTGAGGATGATATGCTGGAACCACGTGTTGACGACTCCCTGCTACCTTCTGTTCCTCTTCGAGGAACCAAGAAGGTTGTACGACAGGAGCCTTCGTGGGAGGCGGTGTAGACGGGGGCGGAGGTTTCGTTGAACGCTCGCGCCCACGGCTGTAAGACCTTTCACGGCCACGGCTTCTTGATCTTGATCGATCACGAACACGACCACGGCTTCTTGATCTTGATCGATCACGAACACGATCATAATCGCGTCCACGGCCACGGCTTCTTGATCTTGACCGATCACGATCGTAATCGCGTTCACGGCTGTAAGACCTTTCACGTTCACGGCCACGGCCAAGAGATCGGTAGATCTCATCGTTAAGCGTGTATGTGTAATCCGTGGCATAAATGGCAAGGAGATACTTATAGCAATCTCCTTGGTACTTATTGTCCACAATTCGCACACTTACGTCGCGAAAAGAATGAATAACCATCATTTTGACATCACCTACAAGGATGGGAAGTTCCACTTCAAAGTGGTTCATCTTATCCTTCACATAGGATTTGTCATTGATGGAAATGTAAAAGTGGAGCGTGTCATCGATTTGAAGAATCCGAATGAATCGCACATGTGATATGTTCGAAAAAACGGAAATCTTATCACGTAAACCCATATCCAAAGGGATATAGAGTTCGTACTCGAAAGAGTTCTTCTTTACGTTCATTTCAACAGACACTTTTTGATATTTGAAAAAGAGAATAGATCCTCTTTTATCATTTGAAAAATCAATTTTTAAATAATAAAAAGTGATAATTTGAAATAAAAATAGGTATATTCATTAGAGAAAATACATAAAAGTAGTAAAAAGATGCCTACCGAAGTCGAAATATCCTTCTTTTTGAATCATCCACTTTTAGAAAATGGTTTACCTACAAAAGCACAAGTGGTCAAAGATTTGAAGCACATTGGAGCGAAAAGAGTGGGAAGATTCATTTTCCAAGTGAAGAAATTCACACCTCCCAATGGATCCTCCGAGGATACACTTCGGATTCGTAATGAAGGGAGATATACGACACTTACCTATAAACGTAAAGATCCAAAATCGAAATATAAAGAAGAGTTCGAAGTGAAGATCAATGATTTTGATGCGGGAGTACAACTTTTACGAAGTTTGGGTATTCAAGAAGAGTACTTTTATGAAAAGATCCGTGAAATATGGGTATATAAAAATATCGAGATTATTTTTGATCATCAACCCGGTTTGCCCCCTTTGATGGAACTCGAATCCAAAGTCGGAAAAGAGAAGGATCTCTTCGCCCTTGCCAAGAAATTACATATTGATGTTAATCACGAAACCTCAAAACGTGCGTTTCAACTCTATCAAGAGTTATATGATATTAAACTCGATCAAGTGAGCATCCCTTATCGTGATATGAAGAGTATTTTGGGCAAATTATGTAAAAAGAATAAACGATATATGTACAAAATTATGGATCAGCAACTCAAAATGTATCACTCTATTTCTAAAAAATAGAGTTCAAAATGTATCACTCTATTTCTAAAAAATAGAGTTCAAAATGTATCACTCTATTTCCTCCACCAAAAAAAATAAAAATATTCTATTTTTATGATTTTATACGATATTCATTATAAACCTTATTTCTCTTACTCACTCACATGAAATGATGATCCGCAAAAGAAGCCCTGGACATCCACTTCACTCACATTCATCTCATGCTCTTTTGCGTATACATGTACATATGAATTGAGATAAATACAATCACACTCATCTTTAAACGTTTGATGCTCAAATTTACCGAATTGTTTGACGATCAGATCATATAAACGCATCACAAAATCCGCACTCGTCTCTTGATTGTCAATGATGGTAAAGTGATAAAATTGATGGGATGGTGTATACATCCGCAAATCCTCCAAACGATAATATTTCATCATCATATGGTCAAATAACTCCAATGATGGCTCATCTTCCGTTGGGCTTTCATTCCGATTACACCACACACTTTTCAACGCAATCTTCTCGCCGCTATCACCTTCCTCCTCTTTCTTCTTCCACTCCAACTCCATTTCATCACCTTCCATATTTGTTTCGCGATTCATCATCAAATGAATCTTGATTTTAATCACAATATACTTCTTCTGGACAAGCACCTTATAAAACTCCTGTGCCACCGATGCGTCCACAATCAATTTGATCATCCCACGTTGCCCGAGATCGCGCTTCTTCGCAACACGGGATGGAAAGTAATCATGAACAATCATTCCATAATGATCTTGATTGATATAACGCAAATAATTCACATCGCGATCCGGATAATTATGACGCCCCATCTTATCATAAAAGTGCGAAACACGATGGCGCAAATAACGCTCACTATGATCACGCATATTTTGAAGCATGTGAAGGGTAAATCTCATATCATCCTTATCCTTATGGGTCAACTTATCCACAATCTTCATCAAATGCTTCTTGTGAGGATCAATCATCGTTTTCGCTTTTGTCTTTTTAACTCTTTTATTATAAAAAATATCCTTTATACCCATTTTATTTCCACTTTATTTTCACTTTCATTTATTTTTTGATAAAAATAAATAAACACACGATGAATATGGTAGGAAATATGTGAAGATCCCTATTTTTTACGAAATGATGATAAGAATATATGATTTAAATAGTGAAGTATCTTTTTATGTTTAAATAGCGATTACCATGTTATTTTCCGCAAATTGTCGTATATTATTATCGAAGAGCGAGCATTTCCCCGAAAATAGTGAGTTGTCGTTTCGTATTGATCGCGAGTTAGGTGAAGGTAGTTATGGTCGCGTTTATCAGATGAATCAAGAGTATGCGATTAAGATCTTTAAAAATTGTAAAATGGGAAGTGTGAATCTCTCATGTGATGAAGAGTATGTACTTCCTTCTTCGGAGGAAAATCGCGAGCTTATCTTTTATATCGAAATGTTAAAACGAAACAAAGATCTCTCTATCTATTCGCATCATCATATTTTACAGCCCTATGTGATCGGATTTATCACCGATCCAATTCAATATAAAACACATCTTATCGAAAGTGGCACATATGTGGTCGTTTTGCCATTATGTGTTCCTTTTTATAAAATATTGCCCATCAAAAATATTGAACTCTTATCCTTGGCTCGACAAAATGAACTCTTTGAGTATGTAGATATTCCATATGATCACACAACAATTCCATTTGGCATCTTCTTTGTACTACATGTAATGCGCATGTTATGTAAAGCATCCATCTATTTGGAAGAAGAGTTTAAAGTGTATAATTTAGATTTTAAGATCAATAATATCATGTTTTTAAAGAAACGCCAAATGAATGAAAGTGTGGGAACAATGGAGGATCTAATATCCTCTTTTGAAGATCTCATCGTCATCGATTTCGGCTTAATCAAACACATATATCCTTCTACATTACAAGGAGTGGTGGAAGAGTCCGTATTTACCTATGACGATTTGATCGATACGAAGTACTTTATATGGCCATATTCGGGAACTACGTTTATATCGCATATTCCTTCTTATTCGATTTGTATCAATGGTTTAGAACTCCTTTTTGGAAAAAAAGAGGTAGAGAAGTTGCCATCTTATCGATTGATGAAACGAATTATTCATAAATTGAAAGATATCGACCAATCCTTATATTTCATCTTTCATCATGGTCTCATTCATAAAACAAGTACAAAAAAATTACACTCTTACATCGACCATTATTTATCTACTTTCACATGATTATCGATGCTCCGGTTTAACATACGTAAATCCCAAGTAGGCAAAGATCTCCTCTTCACTCTTTGGATCGAATTTTACCCGTTTTCCATTGCGCAGATCATATAATCCGTGTTCATTTAATCGGTATCCCTTCTTTATAGCATGTGCCCGGATCTTCTTGGAAAACTCTTTACCGCTTCCAAAGTAGAGGAGCATCCATGGTACTTCTTTTGGATATACAAAGAGCATATCCATTTGATGAATCTTTTGTGTAAGTGGATTCATAATGATCGCATTAATTTTCTTTACACTTGAATTATAAATATGTACACATAAAGGCTCAATCAAACGCAACGTTTTTTTTGCTTCTTCATTCTTTTCAATAACACATAATAGATCAATATCTCCACTAAATGGCTTTCCCATACGATAACTACCGCTATGAATGATCTCCATTTTGTATGTATTTCGCAAATAGTTGCCAAAATCGCGTATTTCATTGTGTGGAATCTTTTGATGTAATGATTTCATATAAAGGAGAGATGCTTTTATATGATCATCCACGTGATATCGTCCTTTTAGCACATCGCGCTTTAAGGAAGATATATTTCGATATCCATCTTTATATATTTGATATGCTCGTTGCGCACCTACGCCACGGATCTTTTGAAACGCAAGAAGGATCTTATATTCGCGATTCTTCTTGATCTCTTCATAAAAGGGGAGTGTCGATGTGCGCTGGATCGTAGTAATCTTCTCCAATGTGCTTGCGCCTATATTGGGGAGACCTTTGAGATCATTTGCGGAATAAATGGGGTGATCGATTGATTGAAGGGTTTTGATGATCTTGGTATAACTTGAAATCCGGTATTTTGTGGCCTGATTTGCTCCATGCTCTTTCCCTAAGGTGGAGTGAAAATCATGTAAAGTTTGAAAAATATGGATCAACTTTTCACGTAAATCCTTCATCTCTTATTTTCTTATTTTTTATTTCACTCTTCTTCTTTTCGAATATATGATTTTAATCTATCTTAAAGATAGAAAAATGATCTCTTCTTCATTGCCACTCTTTACAAATTATTCGGTGGTTCATAAAGTGAACACCAAGGAGGTGGATCTACATATTTTTCCCCTTTGCCGTAATTATAAATCAAGACTCCAAGAGATCGCAACACAATTCGGTTTATCCAAATTCCCGGCTTCCCTTTTTCGCGATTTTCACGGATATCTCGGTGATCATGTTTCATACTATTTTGATAAAACAAAGATCCTCTTTGTTGGTTATGGATCAAAAGAGAAAGGTGGAGAGTGCGATGATGATCTACTCTATAAAGCATTCTTACATTTAGGTAAAACATTATCCAATCATTTATCCCACTTTTCACACAATAATAATCTCCGAATCAATAATGGTGCGTGCGATTATAAACATATTATGATCCATTTATTAGGTACGAGTACGAATAAGAGTAGAAATAACATACAAAAAAATCAAAACGAGTATATGAAAAGAGTTATTCATCATCAAGTGTGTGGCTGGATCACCGGTTATTATCGTTTTGATTATTTGAAAGAAGAAGCGCATAAATCCACAATTCATACGAAGATCTCTTTTTACACGCCGCATCGCAAATTATCTCCACTTATCAAAGAGTATATTCAACTATCTCTTATTGAAAATGAAGTGCGCAACTATATGAATCTACCATCAAATATGTTGCGCATTCGCGATTATATATCATTGATAAAGCGCAATTTACCCAAAGGCATCTCCATGCGCGTGATCTCAAAACGTGAACTCCAAAAATTGGGTATGAACCTCATTTCCGGTGTGGCACAAGGCTCCAATCAAGATTGCGCACTCGTCCTTCTCACGTATCATGGAAAAGAGAAAGTCAATAAAGACCCAATATGTTTTATTGGGAAAGGTGTGATGTTTGATTCGGGTGGTTATAATCTCAAAACCCGAGGCATGGAAGATATGAAGTTCGATATGAGCGCATCGGCCATTGTATATGGGATTATGAAAGCACATGCACTTCTCAAATCCCCTGGTCATTATATTGGCATGTTGCCATTAGTGGAGAATATGATTGGGAAGGATGCGATCCGTCCAAGTGATGTGATTATATCGCATAGTGGCAAGAGTGTGGAGATCACGAATACGGATGCGGAAGGGCGATTGATCATTGCCGATTGTATGAGTTATGCGTCGCGATTCAAACCACACATGATCATTGATATTGCGACGCTTACGGGGGATACAGCACACATGTTCGGGGGGAAGTCGTCGGCAATTATGGGGAATGATTATTTATTAAATCGAGAGATCATCAAATGTGGTATGAAGTATCAAGAGCGTATATGGGAATTACCGATGTGGCCGGATTATTTGGAAGATTTGAAATCCGATGTTGCGGATATACGAAATACAAGTATAAGTCATAAAGCGGGGGCGATTATTGCGGGGGCATTCTTATCTCAATTTGTTCCAATGAATAAAACGGGTACACCTGTGAAGTGGGCACATTTGGATATTGCGGGAGTGGAAGTGGTCAAGAATTCACCCTTTTATCACAATGGCGCAAAAGTAGAAGTACTCAAAACATTATATGATTATTCTTCCGAAAGAAGTAAATAAATAGCATTCGTTCTCTTTGTCTTCTTATTTTATCTATACTCAATAGATAATATAAACATGCCCGATCACTTATCCTCTGTAAAAATGGGATACTTCTCTCATATGCTACACGCTTTCAAATACGCCGCAAAGAGCGCAGTTGCCTCATTCATCTTTGTAATTCATGGCATATACCCGGATGTATTTACACATATGGGATATGTACTTGTAAGGGAAGTCGTTGATGAGATTGATTCTTATTATCAAGATCACCTTTTGTGATCTTGATAATAAGAATCAACCAGCTTCGCGAGATTGATGATAATAAGAATCAACCAGCTTTTCCTAAGCAAGTAATTTTTGGAGAGCTCCGAGTGTGGATTGGAACTCTTTCATTAAATCTTTTTCATCTGATTCGGATTCGGGAGGTGGAGGAGTGCTCTTTTTAAAAATCAATGTTTTCTGTTTCGGTGCTTCTACTTTTACTTCTTCTACTTTCTTCTTTAAGATCGATTTGATCGGTTCTTTTCGAGGAGTTGTTTGAGTTGTTTGCGTTTTTGGCGATTCATATGTTTTTTGATATAGTGGATAATTTTGAATCTTCATATTGAGCATATCATATAAAGATTGATATCTATGAATTTGACTCTGTATATATACATTCTGTTTTAAGATATGCTGGATTTTTGCCGAATTCTGATATGTTCTATTCCTACTCAATACTTTGATCTGATTATTATTTTGAAAGATCTGATCATTGAGAAGATTGATCTTCTTCGAAACGTCCAGAAATTGAAGATGATCTTGATTTAAATCACTCTTCACCTTCTCCTCCTCTACAATATGAACTTTCGGTTTACTCTGTATCTGAATCTGTGATTGAGGTAAAGGTTTGCTCTGAGACTGAGTTTGATGGAATTGCTTCTCCAACTGTTGAACCTCATAATCGAGTTGCATCTTATATTTGGAAACGTTGGGGTTTGCTCCTTGTGTGATCCCACTTTGAACTCCTTTTAAGTAGATAATTCGCTTTTCCAAAAGATCCATCTTCTCTTTTTTGTACCTCTCTTTCTACAATCACATAAAAGATTATATCTTTGAAACGAACGAATCAAAATCAAAATCAAAATCAAAGTTAAAAGATCAAAATATTTTTATTCCTTTATATTAGTGGATTATAGATTATATCTTCTATTTTTGATATATCTTCTATTTATTTTTATATTTGAATTAAAGATCATATAATATGGGGAATGTGATATCGGTTGGAATCAATGATAAGATCAATCAACATTGGGATCAATTAGAATGTTCTTACTTAGGTGCGCCATTACAATCACTTGGTTTGGCACCCGGTGATCCCGAAACAACATCGAAAAAGTGCCAAAGTCAACAATTTGGTGCCATGTTTGGGAAGAGCATGGGTGGTACGATGGGTTTAATGAATGTGATGAATAATAGCATGAATATGGTAAAGAAGGATCTATATAAATTTACAGAGGTGATCAATTCGATTAAAAAGCAAGTGGGGAAGGATGTTGCGGCAATTGTATCCAAATTCTTCGATCTTTATAAACGGATCGTCAAGATTGTCTTCGTCTTTATTAAACATTTAAATAATATCATGCGCATATTCCGCGATTCCTTTAACGTCCTCTTCGGCTTCTATTGGTTATTCGCAAGTTTGATCAACCTTCTGATCACACCCATCAATGCCATTGCCGCATTGGTAGAACTCTTCTCACGGAAACCGTCGCCATTTAAACAAACCGCTGATGGATTGGGAACAATCCTTGGATCAGGGATCGGGAAGTTGCCAAATGCGATCATGAAAGAGGTGAATAATAAATTGGTAAAACCGATCAAAAAACCAATGGATAAAGTGAAACGAGCTCTTCGAAAATTAAAAATTAAGATTTGAGTTTTAAGATTTGAGTTTTTGATTTTGTGTTTTGATTTTATATATAAAATGATATAATATATATAAAATGATATAATATATATAAAATGGAAAAAGTGATTTCTGAGAAGGATATAGAGGGGACTCTTACATAATAGAGTAGATATCGAAAAATGCCTCCGAAGAAGAGTATTGAGGAGACGTACAAGTCGATGACTCAGTATGAGCACATTCTCCATGCTCCTGATACTTACATCGGGTCGGTTGAGAATACCGAGTTGGAGACGTGGGTTTATAATGAAGAGGAGGAGAAGATGGAGTATCGGAACATCAAGTATGTTCCAGGTCTTCATAAGATCTTTGATGAGATTCTTGTGAATGCCACGGATCAGCATGTGCGGATTGAGGATGATCCGAATGTGGAGCATAAAGTTTCTCAAATCAAGGTGAATATCGACGTCGAGGCAGGTACGATTAGCGTGCTCAATAATGGCGAAGGTGTTCCCGTAGTGATTCACAAGGATCATCAGGTGTATGTTCCTGAAATGATCTTTGGAACGATCCTTTCCGGATCGAATTATGATAAGAGTGAGAAGAAGATCACCGGTGGAAAGAATGGTATGGGCAGTACGCTTGCCAATATTTACTCTACTCGCTTTGTGGTCGAAACCGTCGATTCCGTCCGAAAGTTGAAGTATACGCAAGTCTTTGAAAAGAATATGAGTGTGAAGCACCCTCCGGTCATCACCAAGTGCTCCACCAAGCCGTATACCAAGATCGAGTTCACTCCGGATCTTCCCCGCTTCGGTCTTACAAAGCTGGATGGTGATGATACGGTAGCTTATATGAAGAAGCGTGTGATTGATGCGACGGCGTGTACAAAGAAGAGTGTAGTTGTCTTTCTGAATGAGAAGAAGATCGACTGTAAGGGTCTCGACAAGTACGTCAGCTTCTATCTTGGCGACAAGGTGGAGAAGTTCTACGAGGAGGTGAGTGATCGCTGGGAAGTGGTGGTGGCAGTGAGCCCGGATGGTAAGTTTGACCAAATGTCTTTTGTGAATGGTGTGGCGACGATTAAAGGTGGAAAGCATGTGGATAATGTGGTGGCAAATATTACAAATAAGTTGATTAAGCATATGGAGAGCAAGCGGAGCAAGGTGGTTTTGAAGCCGTCGCATGTGAAGGAGAATATGTTTATCTTCATTCGGAGTGTCATTGAGAATCCCGCGTTTGACAGTCAAACAAAGGAGTATCTTACGACACCGGCCACTAAATTCGGCAGTAAGTGTGAGGTAAGTGATAAGTTCATCGAGAAGCTCGGTAAGAGCTCCATCGTGGAGCGAGCGCAGAAGCTCACCGAGTTTAAGCAGAACCTCGATTTACAGAAGGCAACAAACCTCACCAAGCGGGAGTCCCGGAAGCTCAATATCCCGAAGCTGGATGAGGCGAATATGGCCGGAACTGCCGAATCCCTCAAATGTACGATCATCCTTACCGAAGGAGATTCGGCAAAGGGTCTGGCCGTGGCGGGTCTGAGCGTGGTGGGACGCGACTACTTTGGCGCCTTCCCATTGAAGGGAAAGCCGCTCAACGTCCGCGATGTGAAGCCGGAGAAGATCCGGGAGAATCAGGAGATCGTGAATATTGCGAAGATCCTGGGTCTTCCGCTCGATTTGAGCAATAAGAAGCGAAGTGTGGAGGAGACGCGCGCAAAGTTGCGATATGGTCGCGTGATGATCTTTGCGGATCAGGATTTGGATGGTTTCCACATCAAGGGGTTGCTTCTCAATCTCTTTGATGTCTTCTGGCCGGAGTTGCTCGATATTCCGGATTTCATCATTGTTCTTTCGACGCCGATTGTGAAAGCGTTTAAGGGGTCGATGAATAAACCGAGCGAAAAGATCGACTTCTACTCACTTCCGGAGTATGAAGCATGGCTCAAATCCCATCATGACGGAAAGGGGTATGATATTAAGTATTACAAGGGTTTGGGTACATCGACCGCACAAGATGCGAAGGAGTACTTTGAGGATTTCGAGGTGAAGAAAGTATCATACAGTACGCATATTTCGGAAGGAGAAGAAGGGGAGGAAGAGAAGAAGATTTCGCGAGATGCGATTGATTTGGCATTTAATTCGAAGCGTGCGGAGGATCGCAAAGAGTGGCTCGGGAAGTTTGATAAACACGCCGTGATCAAACAGAGTCAAAAGGCGGTGAAGATCGACGAGTTTATCAATAAGGATCTCATTCAGTTCAGTAATTATGATAATGATCGCTCCATCCCTTCCGTTTGCGATGGTCTCAAACCTTCCCAGCGAAAGATCCTTTACTCCGCATTCAAGAAGAATCTCCGGAATCAAATGAAAGTCGCACAATTCTCCGGTTATGTGAGCGCCGAGGCAAATTACCATCACGGTGAAGCCTCCCTCAATGGCGCGATTGTGAAGATGGCACAAGACTTCGTTGGTAGCAACAATATCAATCTGCTCACGCCGGATGGCAACTTTGGTGGTCGGGCAATGGGAGGCAAAGATAGTGCCAGTGAAAGGTACATCTTCACACGTCTTCACGATTTGGCCGCACATATCTTCAATAAGCAGGATACACCGCTATTGAAGCATGTGATGGATGATGGTGATTTGGTCGAGCCGGAGTATTATGTGCCGATTCTTCCGATGATTTTGGTGAATGGAACAACAGGTATTGGAACTGGATATAGTACGGATGTTCCTATGCATAATCCGCTGGATATCATTGAGAATCTGATGGCGCTGATGGAAGGCCGTGAAACTACGAAGTTGAAGCCGTGGTATCGTGGATTCACGGGGGCGATTGAGGAGAAGAGTGAGAAGCAGTATGTGAATCGTGGCGTGGTGAAGATTGTGGATGATACGACAGTGGAGATCACGGAGCTGCCGATTGAAACGTGGACGAGTGATTACAAGATCTACTTGGAGGCACTGATTGTGGGAAGTACATCGAGTCCGAGCCCAAAGGCGGCCAAGGCGGAAGCTGCTGGCAAAGGGGAGACGAAGAGTAAGAGCAGTAAGACACCAAAGCAAGTGATTCAATCTTTCCGGGAGTATCATACGGATAGTACGGTGAAGTTTGAGTTGAAGATGAAGAAGGAAGATGTTGCCTACTATCGGGATCATATGGAAGAGTTGGAGGAGTATTTGAAGCTCCAAGGGAAGATCAGCTATACGAATATGACACTCTATGATTCGGTGGGACATTTGCGGAAGTATGAGACGACGGATGATATCCTCAAAGAGTTCTATATGGTGCGTTTGGCCTATTACGGAAAGCGGAAGAGTTATATGCTCAAATACTTGAAGCGACTGCTGGATATGTGTGCGGCAAAGGTGCGCTTTATTGAGGAGATTATGGATAAATCACTTGATATCATGTATAAGGAGGATGAGGTGGTAGAGAAGATGCTGGAAGAGCGCGGATATCCGCGATTTGGTAGTGAGAAGGAGGATTTGAATGATCCGGAACACATGGATCGCAATTATGACTATTTGCTCCATATGCAAATCCGCACGTTCACAAAGAGCAAGCTTGATACATTGCGAAAGGATCATCAAGAGAAGGTGGGTGAGTATAATACTCTCGACGCAAAGAGTGAAATCGATTTGTGGAAGGAGGATCTCGCAGCCTTCAAGATCGAGTATGAGAAGATGATGAAGGAGTATGAAGAGCGCTATCAGGAAGAGCGGAATAAGAAGGTGGCAGGAAGCACGGGAAAGACAGTGAAGAAGCGGGCGACCGCGACTAAAAAGTAAAGTAATCCATCCATTATTTATAAATTATCATTATTTACATTTTACAAATACATTTTACAAATACATTTTACAAATACATATGATATATATAAAGTTTATATATATCATATATCATATATCATATTAAACGATATATTATATTTGTGAATATACTTTTATGTTTTCTTCAAAAAGCGTTTTTTACTTTTCTTTTTCAAAAGAAAATGGGTTCAAAGGAATTTGAATCCAACGGAGAAGAGCGCATATGGCTTGGTAGCCGAGATGATCCACTTCGCATCCGTCGAAGGCGACGTGATCGAAACGTCATTCTTATCATGTAATACTTTGAAATTATAATCTTTCAACTCAATATAATTGGCAATATTTGGTTTAAAGATGTTGCAAAGTGTTTTGCTCACGACCTTCTTTTCCGAACATACACTCACTTCCGCACTGATACTCTTTGCCGATCCATCTGTGGTTGAAAACTTCACCGCAAAACCCACATTTCCACTCGTCGCATAATTCGAAACTTTCAATTCCGCAGTAGGTTTGAGTGTCGTTTGACGAATGACCGATGTGATCGTATTCACCTTCTTCTTCGTATCATATCCCACCGCAAAGACTTCTACATTGATGTCGAAAGATGAGGTATTCTTAATCGTTGGTTGGAATTTACGAGGTGTGGTTGTACGTGATTCCAAATTCTCGATAATATATACATTTAATTGGCGATAAATAAGGAGAAGAGTAATGAGAAGAGCGATGATCCACTTATACTTCCATATAAATGTTTTCACTTGACTGAATTTCATTTTTAACGTTTATACTTTTTAGAATCGATCTCTATTCTAAAAAGATATATTTATTTGATATTTATTTGATATTTATGTGATCTATTTTTTTACCAAGTATTTGGATATATCCTCTTCATACATATCCTCCTTTTCCATCAACTCTTTTGCGATTTCATGAATCTTCTCCGAATGGGTGATCATCGCATTTCGCGTGTACTCAAAGATATACGCAATAAACTGTTGCTTCTTCATTTCCAACTCTTCCAAATACTTCTCCGAAACTTTCACACTACGATTGCGATACTCGCTCTCCGATGTGAGATACACACTCTCAATCCCACTATTGAAATAATCATCTACAAGCGCATTAAATTTATTCAAATCATCCTTCGCACCTCCTGACACATTCCCAATAAAGACCTCCTCTGCCATTCGTCCTCCCAATAGCATCGCCAAACGCGCCACATAATCATCCCGTGTTTTCGAATACTTATGCTCATTCACAGGTGTTAACGTCACGCCAAGAGATCCCTTGTTGTGAGGAACAATCGAAATTTGCGTCGGGTTTTCCAACTCTTTGGAAATGATCGCCATAATCGCATGTCCCGTTTCATGATATGCTGTACGCCGCTTCTCATCGTCCGTTAGATGCGCCTTTACATGCTCCTCTGTCTTACCCAAATGGATATAATCAAGTGCGTCATGTACATGCGACTCATTCACTTCATTCTCCGCATGCTTTCCCGCAAGAATACACGCCTCATTACACATATTAAATATCTGTGCTCCACTAAATCCATAGCTCTTCTTTGCGAGAAGGCGCTTGTACGCTTCACTACGCAATGTTTCATTTACAGTCATCTTTTGGAAGTACGAGTCAATAATCTCATAGCGCTCATCCACATTTGGCAACTTAAAGTGGATAATGCGATCAAACCGTTTGGGACGCAAAAGGGCATCATCGATTACATTGAGGCGATTTGTCGCACCCATCACAAAAATATCACCCCGCTCCTTAAATCCGTCCAACTCCGCCAAAAACGTATTGAGCACCGCATCCTCCTCGCTATGGCTCGTACTTCCACCGCCACCACCCGCATCACTTCCGCGCTTCTTGGCAAAACTGTCGATTTCATCAATAAAGATGATACATGGGGCGTTCTTACGCGCCGTTTCAAAGAGCTCCTTCACACTTTGAGGTCCCAAACCCACCAACGGCTTCTTGAAATCCGATCCTTGAACATAGATGTAATTATACGCCACCTCATGTGCCAACGCTTTGGCAATCATCGTTTTACCCGTGCCACTGGGTCCATACAACAAGGCGCCTTTGGGAAGTTGGGCACCCAATTTCGTATACTTTTCGCGATTTTGTAGAAAGTCAATCAATTCCAGAAGCTCCCCTTTCGCCACATGACATCCCGCAACATCATTGAAGGAAACACCCGTTTTACCCTTCTCCTCAATCTTGTAGGTATTCGTCTTCTCACCAAAAAGATGGCTCAAACCACCCAGTCCGGATCCACCACTTCCTCCACCGATCTTCTTATCACCCTTGGGAAGAAGGCGATCGACCACCATTCCCAGAATAAGATTGAGCACATAAAGGAGAATAAATGTATAGCTGATCTTCTCCAAAAGCGAAAAGACGTATGCATCGCGCATATATTGAAAGATGGTATATACAAAACTGAACTTCGCCGTACTATCAATCTTATCATGATAATACTCAATACAGTTCATGTTATAAAAGAAGATGAATATATTAAAGAGTGAAACACCCGCAAAGAGGATGAATAAATAATCCATATCAATAAAGACCTTCTTATCATTCTTCTGATCGCCATCGACACCCTCTTCACCTTCTTCCTCTTCCACAATGTGAATCTTCTTCTTCTCCAACATCTTCTTCATCATCAGCGCTTGAAGAAACATTTTGAAATTCTCCTCCGCCTCCTTATCAGCATCTGTCTCACCCTCAGCTGTCTCATCCGCGGCTGTCTCACCCTCTTCACCCTCAGCTGTCTCACCCTCAGCTGTCTCATCCGCAACTGTCTCATCCGCGGCTGTCTCATCCTCAGCTGTCTCATCCGCAACTGTCTCATCCGCGGCTGTCTCATCCTCAGCTGTCTCATCCGCAACTGTCTCATCCGCGGCTGTCTCACCCTCAGCTGTCTCATCCGCAACTGTCTCATCCGCGGCTGTCTCACCCTCCGCATCAACCATATGATCACGATTCACATTGATCTCTTCACTACTCTCAACAGTGTGAATCTTTTTCGGTTGAGCACGATAATCCTCCTCTTTCAGAATAATCCCGTCATGAATAATATGATTATCACTCATTTTTATAAATAAGAAACTACTCTTTCTTATGAACTTCCCTTTAAGTTCAAAATAATAACCTTTTTTATATTTCTCTCTATTCATAAAAGAGTAATGATCATTTCTATTTTCGAATAGAATCAAAAAATATTTTCGAATAGTAGAAGTATTCGAAAATAGAAAACATAGATATGAAGCATTTTTTTGACAAACTCTTCTTTTACTTCTTTACGATTGCGCTTATTCTATTTCTGTATTTATATCTTTTTGATAAAGATAGATATGATTCGATTTTAGATTATATTTTCACATCTCCGCGAACCTCCACCTCATTCGGAACAAATAAGGAGCCAACAAGAGAACGAGATTATGATCTTCTCTTTTATTCATACTTATTCTTCTATTTTGCTTATTTTATAGTGATGCCATATTGTCGTCAAACCGTTTATGCGATCGCACAAAAGTTTTACAAAAATTACGATCAAAAACGCTTGTATGATTTGGGACATGCTTTTATTCCGTATCATAAATATAGTAAATATATAAGTGAATATGTGATATCATTTATTTCAATTACGATATTGATCTTCTTCATCTTCAATCCAAATATTCAATTATTATACTCATTACTCTTTATATATTCTATCTTAACGATCCTCAAAGGATGTTTCTTCAATTTAACTCTATTACCTGATTCTTCACAAGAGTGTACATATAGCAAATACTTCGGAAGCTGTAATGATTTATTCTTCTCAGGTCATGTTGCTAAAATATTGGTATTACTATTATTATGTGATCATTATGATTTAATCCCAGATTATATATCTTATATTTATTATTTGTTATTTGCGATTTTGATCGTATTTATCATATCGGCACGAAATCACTATACAATTTATATATTTGTAGGTATGATTATTGGTTTCCTTGTATATGCTCTTTATTTTCAAAAAATTCACATATAAAACGGTATATGCTCTTTATTTTCAAAAAATTCACATATAAAACGGTATATGCTCTTTATTTTCAAAAAATTCACATATAAAAATAAAAATCAGATTCTACTTCTTCGCCCCATTTGTGTAAATTTCGTTTCGCTTCGTATCAATATTCGTCCCTTTGATCACACTCTTTGTTTCATGAATTTGTAATGTAAAACTATAATCCGTTCCAATCCTCAACTTCTTCGAATCCTCACTCAATATTTCAACATACACTCCCGATACATTCTCCAACGGTTTCTCATACAACATCACCACTTCATCCCGCATTGCCAACTGCGGATCCACCTGAGCCGGTAATGGTGAGATCATGATCTTTGCAAATAGTTCTTTGCGATCTTTCACGTATTGGGTTGGTGTTGAGAAGATCGGGTTGGTTGATTGTGTCTCATCTTCGCCAATCCCGGTGGATATATCTTCGGGTGTGATATAAATCGAGTTCAAATTCAACTTTGTATTATCCTCCGCTTTCAAAAGGGCATTTTCAATCGCGTTCTTTGTGATATCCGGTGATATTTTCATAAAGATATAATCATATGATTTAAAGTAGTACTCATGATTGTATAATTGTAAATGAAGCTTCCGTTGTGGTGTGTTATTCGCAAAGATCACATTTGTGATATTTTGTTCTACCTTCTCTTGATACACCTTATTCTGAACATTGCTATGAACAAACTTATAGATCGGGAAGTTGGAGATCCCTAATAAATTATACGTCTTATTTGGCACTGACCATCCGAGCAATTTGAGAAGTGAACGCCGCTTTTCATAATTCGCCTCCACCTCATAATCCACATACTGATTCTCATCAATGTCAAATATCCAGCGGAAAAGAAGTGCGCGCCCTACATACAAATCATGAACACTCTCCACATATATATATTGATAGATTTCACGACTTTCCAAATATTTTTTGAGCGACTCTTTATACACATACGTCGAAGCACATGTTGGGAGAATCAGATTTCCGTATGGATTATATACATATGTACTCAATGTTCCCGTGCTCAACTTCAACGCCAAACGCACATACTTCTCAATCAATTTCCCAGATTGATTTACAATCTCAATCGTATCCCAATATTTATAGGTACATACGCTATCCAAATCGACTTCAATATATCCATTTCGTGTATAAATACTCAAATCATAAAAAGTAGTGAAGTTAAATGCGTCATGATCGATATTTCCGATCAACTCTTTCAATCCCGTAATTACCAGCGGAAAGGGATTTACAAATGAATCACCATAATAGAAGGATGTTATCTCCTTCTGATAGGGGATGGTGATATAAATATATTGATTATCGATATAATTGGACGTCCCTTTTGTCGGATTGGTGCTATACTCATAAAAGATATCACTACTTTCATAATCGGTTGCGTCATCAAGAGCACCAAATGTTTGAATGGCAACAATGGGGAGCTTCTCCATCCGGTTTACAACTTTCACCTCTTCACTCTTTGTATCAATATGAAGTGTAAATTGGTGGGGTGTGTTCTTTTGAAGTTGAGATGTATAATATGGCTCCTCATACTCATACTTCCAAGGGATTTCGCGGGATGGGATGAATACACTCTCTTTATTTGAATTATTGAGTGGGGTAATATTTGTTAATTCGAGTTCCTTTTCATTCAAATAGGTGGATCCATGAACAACGCGATTGGTCGCACGATTAAACTCGACTTCAAGTTGCGTGGTTGTATAAAATCCGGTGGATACGTTTGTTTGATATACGAGATTTTGGGAATTCTCTGTGTTGGAAACGGAGTAAATTGTGTATGTATTCGATCCAATAATCTGTTTCGAAACCAATTCACTATAAAAGATCGTTTGTATTTCAATATTATTCAAAATCGTCGGTTGCGGGATGATCGATTGATCAATATTATACTCCAAAAGATCATTCTTCGACGCATATTGCCAAGCGATGATATTATTTGTATTATTTACCGGGGGATAATTATTGGGGAAGATGATATCTTTGATGATGAATTTGTCAATGTTCGTGAATTGTTTGGGAAAAGGGATGAAGAACTCATTCGAATACATATATTTAGACAAATCGCGATCTCGACTGTGAATGCTAATACTCGTACATATCGACTTTTGAAACGTATCGCGGACGAGATCATTTGTGAAAGGATCAAATGTGGGGTGCGCGTTCTTATTCAGAAGCGCCGGCCACTTCTTCGCAAGTGTTTGCTGAATATTGATCGGGCTCTCTTCATATAAATTATCTTCTAAATATCGATCTGTCGGTTTGCGCTCTTCACGCATGTACCTTTGATATGCGTTCTGAAAATCCGTGCGATCTTCACGCAATGTTTCTCCACTTATAAACTCATTCGTATACAAAAGATCATTATAATCCATCTTTCTATATTATCTATGTATTATTATCTTTATATTTATCTTTATATAAATATTCTTTATATAAATATTCTTTATATAAAATATAAGATATGAAACGGAAATGGAATAATCAAAATCATAATCAGAATCATGTTGAGTGGATGATTGAAAATCGTAATTTACCGATAAAACATGATCTTAAAATAGATAAACTTTTCCAAAAATATATAGATGTATATGGATCGCATGATTATATAACACATATCATAAGTCTTTATTTGGAACCGGTTGCTTTTGTAAAATATGATAAAACCGATCCAAATATAATAACAGATCTCTTACCACTTTTCGATTACTCGTTTCTTGATTTTTATTTATGTGATCGAAGTTATGAAGATGACCTATATTCGTATATTCGTAATATTGAATCTACATATGATTATCGATTTATGGCAAATCCTCTCTTTATTGATTATAAAGTAGAAAATCAAGATCCATATACCAAAAAATTATATCAACGCATTATCACTTTATTGAATGAAGGCACAAGTGGTGGAAAAAAGAAATATATTAAAAAGTGGGATGAAATCGATGTGCGCAAATATGAAACAAAATCATTTGAAGATTATACGTACATCGATTTTTATCATGATTTTTTAGGAAATCGTTCTTACTTATCCAAAGAATCAAAAGACTTATTGAATATGAATCATCACCTTTCGGAAACTCAATATTTCCTATCTATTTTTCAACGCTTTATTGAAAAGAAAGAGTATCATAATCAATATATCAAAGTGAAATCATTGAATGAGATCAAAGTATATTTAGATTCGATGCTTAGATCTATACATAATCAAAATACATATATTATAAACACGGCGAACGCATTAAGCCACTTCTTCCAAAACCGTTCGGATTATGAGAGTGTAAAAGCATTGATTGAACATAAATTTGTCTTCTCCTTTGGTGCTTATTTAGATCCAGCAAATACAAACGTACAAAGACCTTTTACGAATATTTTTAGAACCTATTATCCTCTATTTGTTTTTACACTTTTATCTCCGAATGTACGGGATAAATATCGAGATTTATATGGATTTATGGATATTCGCCCAGTTGAGAAAGTTCGAAATTCAGGAGTTTACTCTTTTTTGGTTTCAATCATTGGTCAAGATGATTTATATCTTCATAAAGATGCGAATAATGTAAAGAATCTATCGATCTTCTTTGAATATATACTAAGTATGCATACTATTGAAAAGATTATAAGTGATTATTTATATGAGAAGAGTTTGAATCGTGAAATAGAGAAGAGTTTGGATCATGAAAGGAGCTATATCCAAAATATCAAAAATAGGGTTAAAGCAAAAAAATATATCGAATCGATAAAACATAATGCTACTGAACGTGTCTATAAATACATGATGGATTCGATTGAATCTTATAAAAATATATTTTTTCAAAATTATTTGAAGATGTTTATCAATTATATGATGTATCTCATTTATCATCATTATCCGGTATATATACCTATTGTATATAAAAAGTATAAAATTAAAAATACATACTCATCTTATCCATATGATAACACATCTTTCGTAAATGAAGTACGAAGTATTTTTCGAAAGCATATTGAAATGAATGATCCAGAAATGCGACGCATACTCGATCTATTTGGTAGAATGAAATTGACGGGTGATTTTCTTCAAATGCTTGAAGTTGATCAAGATTACTCGGTTTATCATCACCCGCTCTTTCGCCAAAAACGCGGATATTTAATCACACAAGATCGCATTCTTGGATCATTTTGCGCCACCGTACCAAATGTAAACTATATATCCAAAGCCACCATCGATAAAAACATTTATTACTTTTATCGCGATCATTGATCAATCATCTTCACTTTCATGCTTTTGAAAATGCTCATCGATACGTTTACACACATAAAACTTCACATCCGACTCTTCATAATCATCCATTATATTTGCGATTTCGCGTAGAACATCGGTGAGTTCTTCATCTTCTTCATCTTCACCTGAATCGATGTACTCTTCGAAATTCTCGCACTCTTCCGCACACTTTCGATGTAATTCGGGATGATTCGCGATCATTTGAAGAATCTCTTCTGTTTTTCCGGAAATGTCATACTTTTCATCTAAGTACGCTTCATACGTGATCTCTTTCTTCATCTTCGCAACGCCATCTTCATAGAGAATATGTAAATAGTAATCGCATCCAGGTTCCATTGATTCCATTTCAAAGGATAAAAGTGGATACTTCTTTGCGACCACTTCAAGCCATCGGGTGGGAGGCGTCCAAGCGCTGTTGAATTGATAGGTGATCATGGAAGGCGTCTTCGTAGCCGATGGATCACACGCATCCCATTTGGTACCCCACTTTTCAACACACTCGTCGCATGAGCGATTCTCGACGGGCACAGAACAGATGAATGAAAGATCTTGTCCAGAATCATAGTCATACTTTGCGGCATTCTTGTCGGTGATCTGATTCTCTTTCCAAAAACGGGTGATTTCACGACGCTTCTTGGACGTGATGATGAGCGTATTTTCGCAATAATTGGGCATCTCTGATTCCATGAACACTTCTCATTCATGTAGAAAGAACTCATCATCACATCGCAATATCACTTTTTTATTTTTATACTTCAAAATAAAAATGTAATATTATCTTAAAAATCATCTGATGTTATATTATATTAAAATGTTTTCAAAAGAGATATTTCAAGAAGCATATGTAAATATGTTGAGAATTATAATCTATCATCGACAAACATATGAGGGATCACGAAATTTTGAAAAAAATATAGAAAAATCATATGAAGTGTATGATAATTATATACTTATTAGTCAATCATATAATAGTATTGATGATATATATATTTATTATTTACAATTTTTAGATACAATAGATAAAGACTTATATCCTAATATTGAATTATGGATCACAGAAGTTCATTCTGATCTTATTGAAGAAATAACTCACTATTATAAAAATAAAAAAGACATAAATTTATATAGATTTATACGTTCAACATATGATAATTATTTATGGATGAAACCAATACAAAATAGTACTTTTATCAATATGTATAAAATGAGATCATTCGAAGAAGATTCTTCTTTTTTACCTTTATATACAATTAAAAAATATATAAAAAATAAGAGTATATTTTTACATGATTATTCAAGTTATTCAAATATACATGTTGATTCAGAATATATAAATCAATATCCTATTTATACTTATATATCATTATCTCCTTATAAATATACCACCAAACAGCCATTCATATTTAATATGAATCATACTTCAATTTGTAAAGAATATGATTTTATATATATGGATAAAATATCATATATTCCATGGGAAAATAATTTTAATAATATATCATATCAATCAAATAAAAATGATACATGGTTTATTACATTATATTCTCAGATTATTGTTAAACAATTAAATGGTGATTTTTTAAAATATAAAAATAAAGATATTTATATCAAAACACCATATTATTTTTTATATATTATATATTTACCTGATAAAAATAAAAACGTAATAAGTTATATGATTATTATACAATCAAAAACCACTGTTTTATCTGAGAATATATATAAATATGTTTATGAGATTGATAAGATACTTATTCAAGACTGTGAAAATTTTATAAAAAAGAATGATCAATATTGGATAGTTAAACCAAAAGGTAAAAATACATATATTCATCTTTTTAAAGATTGCTTATTGCGTGATAATCAAAATACATATATGGAACAGATAAATAAAAATACAATTATTTCAAATATTTCAATAAAAACATCAGATATAACTCATTGGACACCACCTACAGTATATAAAATATATAATCAAACAAAAAAAGTAGATGATTTATTTTTAAATAAAGATTTATTATGGAAATATGATACAAATAAAATCATCGTACCTCCATATTATAAGAAATAATTAGTAAGTAATATGTTATGATAATTCATTTTAAATATGATATAATAAATATTTATTATTTCCATTTGAATATTTTGAAACAAAGATTATATCTTCTTCAATCATACAATATGAAGCTAAAACTCTATCTTGTGTTGTTAAAATTCTATGATAGTCATTGTAATTATTCGTATTTAGTTTGTAAGTATTATTTAATATTCGTGCTTCATTTGCTTGTAATTGATCACCTATCATTTTAAATCTTAAAAGAAAAGATATTATTATACGTATTTTTTTACTTGTATTATTATTTAAATATTTATAATTTTCAAATATTGTTTTAATTTCATCAAATGACTTATACATGTCAAATAATATAAAATAAAGAATTTCAATTAATTTTTTATATTCTTTAAATGAATTTTCTCTATAATTTATAAGCGTTGATGTATTTTTTGATATATCAAATAAATATCGAATAAAATTTTGTATAAATGATATAGTATTAAATATTTTAATATTAAATGAAAAAATATATTTAATATTTTTATGATTTATTATAAATTCAAATTTATTAAGTTTTAGTTTTGATATATTAAATTGAATCTTATTTTTTATAAAATTAAAATCATTAAATAATTGAATGAGTATTTCATTATATGTTTGATCATCATATATTTTTATAGTTTCCATAGAATTATAATAATTTCTTTTGTTTTTTGCTATTTTATTAAATTTTGTATGAATTTCATCATATGAATCTAATAACATACCATACGTTTGTATATTTGATAAATAAAATAAATCATTTAATCTAATAATTATATCATCTATTTTATTTATAAATAAGTTTGATCCATTTAAATCTTCTAAAAATTTAATTAAATGTTTTATTCCTGAAGCATCATTTATAATAAGTATATTATTTAATTCAATAAATATTGAATAAAAATGACGTATAGAGTTAAAATTTTTAATTTGAATATATTTTATAATTTTGTCATTTATAAATTTTTTAACAATATCTAAAAATTTTAATTCAATTTTACTAGTTGATATTATATCAGATGAATTATTTACACCTTTAGACATTTAAAACGCCGACTTTTTAAACAAATTATTTAATTTGTTTAAAAATAAATGGATATAAAGAACTTCTGATATATAAATATGGATGAAGATTTATTAAGTTAAGTCTGTCTTTAAATTCGTAAGAATTTAAAGGGTTTTCTGGGTTTGTTAAGCATCCGCTGTTGATATTTACGTTGTTGGCTCTGAAAGCAAAATTAACATTACGTAAATGGAGGTCTAAACCCTGTTTTTTTTTTCTGTAAGTTAGTCACCTTGGTGGAAGGGAAAAGGCTAACGATTGTCTTATCTAAGGTTATTAAATGTTGGATAGGTAAGACCATTGTTTTTTAGGTTAAAACCAAGCACCTTAGAATTTAGGATTTCCATATGGGCGTTTTAAATGTCAAAAGGTGTAAAATTGTTGAATTAGATAATATATTATTTTTTGCTATATTTTTTATAATTTTACGTATATTATTATTTATATTTGATGTGTTAAAATTATGTAATATATCAATTCGACGAATATTATTTTGTAGTATGTGTTTATTTCCTCCAAAAATATCATTATGATCAATTATATCAGATACATATTTAAATATAAATTTAAAATTTTTATGGTGTATATTTACATAAAATGGATTTTTAATAATTTTATAATTTTTAATTATGTGTTGAATTATACTATTATATTCATTTTCATAGCCAAAATAATGTATAAACTCAAATGATATCAAATAATTTGGTATATAATCATTATTTTTATAAAAAATAACTCTTTCAAAAAATAAATTAAAAAATGATACTTTAATTATCTCAATATCAGTTATTTTTAAATTATTTTTAAATATATTTATAATATGTAAAAACAAAACATAAAATAATTTAATATTTTTATTTTGATTTTTATTTACATATATATTATTATTTATTAGTTGTAATATATATTTTTTAATATGTAATATTGATAATTTTATATTATTATTATATATTTGATTTAATACTAATTTATTATTTGTATATTTATTTATATTTAACATATTATTCTACTATTACTTATATATATTTCTTCTAATGTTTCATGGCCAAATTCATCTTATTTTTGAGATATCGTTCGATGATCCCTTTACATGCTTCAAATTGTGCCGGATACATATATGGTTGAACATATCGCGTCTTCTGTTCCGTTAAGTATGTGAATTCCAAATATACATCACGCATTACTTCTCGGGTTAATGACAAAATATGTAAGAAGTCCATATATGTATTTGGTGAGTATGCGCTATAAAAGAGTTGAACCGAATTCAGATTTGCGAGTGATTCTTGGCCGCGGATCCGCTGATACAATAAATAAATATCCACCATTTCACTCTGTTTTAAACTCGGGTTTTGATAATCGCTCTTTATCTCTTCTGTATCATAATATCCCGCAATCGTGAAATCCCATGGCAAATGATAATCACAATTTGTCTTCCCTTGCGTTTTGTTGTAATAAGAGAGATCCATACGTTGTAATAAGAGAAGGATTTGATATAAGAGCGAGTGAGGAGAGTATTTCTTGTAAAAGAAAGATACAAATGCGTCGAATTTGTAGCGATTCTGATTCCGCGAGTATGTGGGAATATTCATCGGTGAAATATGTGTGGTCATAAAATTGATCAAATGGAATGGGCTCATCACACCGTCAATGGGGATCTTTGTATTGGTCGCATTATAGGTCGAATTGGCATATACAACAGAAACGTCAAAAGGCGGATATTGTTGAATAAGGCATTGCGTAATTCCACTAAATCCGAAGTAAAGGAGGGATCGTATTTGCGCGTCGTCGAGCAAACACTGTTTGTTATACACTCCATTCTCAAAACCGGCGGGCTTCTCATTCTTATAATAAAAGTATGGACACACCGTATTTGTACCCTCTGAAAAGGGATCATCTTTGGATACCGATGCTGGTTTCGTCGGATCACTCCATGAAAGACGGAAAAGATCAGGAATCATCAGGTTCAATGTGCGGATGTATATTTTACGCACTCCTGAAATATACTGCTTAAATGGAGCCGTATTACGGATTTTAATGGTACTATTATTTCCACATATACCATCCGTATTGCGATTATATACATTGGTTGTATATAAATTGGTGTACACTGCTTGATTGATTTGGCGGTTGATATTCTGTAATCGAGCAAGCGGATTTGTGAGTGGCGAAGGTGTACTACTATTTGTGAAATTCTCATTTGATACGGAAATATCTTTAAATTGAGCCGGAATGGCTGTCAGATTCCCGGTAATATTCAAATTGCCAAATGGCACGGATTCAATATATAGATTTCCTGAAATATTTCCGGCAAGCATATCAATGATCACATTTGCGTTTCCACACTGTGTGGGTGAAACGAAAATATCACATAGTTGGAGTGGATTGAACGATGCCGGGTAGTCGATACAGTCGCGAAACATATCATTTTGATAAAAGATGACGTTCAAATCATAGGATGGATCACCGATGTGAGGAATGGCGAGCATGTCGGTGAGGATTGGAACGCCACCTTCTAATAATTTGAGTAATAGGCGATCATTTTGGGAGAAAAAGTTGAGCAAATTGGGATTGGATTGGATGAAAGGTGAGAGTAAATCGAAAAATGCGGGATTACAAAGGAGTTCGACAAGATGATCATTTTGATAAAGGGATAAATAGTATATATTGTTATTATAATTTTGTTGAATAAGGGATTGTAATATGGAATTTTGGGTTAAGAGTGAATCTAAATGAAAGTCGAGGCCTTCGCATGAGAATTCGGAAACAGGTTGTGGATTGGGGTTCAAATATTGAGAATAGATGGAACCGGAATTATAAATGAGTTGATAAATATCGGTCATTGGATTTTCAATTCCCGGAAGGTTTAGAAAATCTTGAAAGTATGTGTTATTTTTTAAAAAGAAGGTCATCAAATCGGGATTGTAATAGAAGAAGTTGATGATATTCGGATTCTTTAAAAGGATGGATAAGAAGGTCTCTTCATTTTGATTACAACTCTTTAAAAAGAGAGCTAAAAATGCGTTTAATAGATCCGATGTTTGAAACTCATTTTTATAAATATCATAATTATATGCCTGATTTACAATGATCTCTAAACCCTTATAAAAGGGATAAATGAGCATCTTTATAGATCGTTCTACTTCTATATCTTACTTAGAATTATTCCTACCCATAAAATACGATCTCACTTTTTTGATATTTCATTATTTGAATATAAAGATAACGTTTCATCTGAAAAATATTCATTTGACATCACATTATGACCATGATATTATTATGTGAATATAGAGAAAATATGTCAATCCTGGGACTTTGTACGGATTGTTCGCTTTAAACGTCTTAAAATTTAATCAAAAGACGAAAATTCCATTTAGACTATGTAGAATTAAAAAATATTTACTACAATTAAAAACAAAATGGAATTTTCGTCTTTTGATTATTTATTTTTATTAATTAATTATGATAATATATATAACCATTCACTTTTTATATTTATAAAATATCCTAAAAATATATGAATTTGTTTAACGGATCTTTATCCTACTCAACGGATTTTACGAAACGCCGATTTTCGTTTTTGCAAGTCCCGAAAAATAATCGGCGCCGATCCAGTGGCTGAGCCTCAAACATTTTTGAGGACTTGCAAAAACGAAAATCGGCGTTTCGTAAAATCCGTTGAAATTAAATTGCTTCCGTTAAATAGAAAGTGTCAAAAACTTACCCTAAAATCATTTTTTATAAAAAATATAACGATATATCGTAATATAAAATAAAAGATTAATTATTTTATAAATAAAAATATATCCGCTTTTTTTAGGATATGATTTTAATATTTTTAAGTTCTATTTAGTCTAAATGGAATTTTCGTCTTTTGATTTTTCTTCAAATATAAAGGAACATCTTTTGCGTTTATATTTTTAAAATAAAAGATCATCTATAAATAGAGATATACCTATTTTCATACCAACCATAACACCATAACAGATAATATAATGTCATATTATATTTGTCATCATTGTGTTTCTTATCGCACGCCTTATAAAAAAGATATAATTAAGCACTTCTCGAGACAACATAAATGTGCAGCAAATACGATCATCAGTTATGATGAAGCGTACTATTTATCAACATCGAAGAGATTTATATTTGTTGATATATTAACGTCGCAGCTAAATCTAAATGATTATATTTATATAATTTCAAATTATACGGAAGAGAAGAATTATATTGACAAAGATTTTCGGAAAAAACATTCATTGATTCAAAAATTAATGGAAATCAAAAAACAGATGGAAGAAGAGGAGGAGAATAAAGAAGATGAGAATAAAAAACATCATCGGAAAAAAGATCTCTTCTTTTACACATATTATAATGAAGAGAAAGATAAATATATATGTAATAAGTGTTTAGCTGAATATACAACTAAACAGAATTTACAATTCCATCTACAAAACACAAAAGTGTGTGAAGAGAATCAAAAAGGTATTTTAGCTCGTGAAAAGAAACTAAAAGAGCTCGAAATTCGAAAAGCGATGGAATTAAAACGCGCAATGGAAGAGAAGAAGAATGTAACATATAATATCAACAATAATAATACAATCGGAAATTTAAATAATATTCAAAACATACAGAATCACAACAATAACGTTCAAAATACAAATTATAATATTTCGATCAAAGATTTCATTCATGAACGTTATGATATTACACATATTCAAGAGTCATACTATCAGAAGAAAGATTTCTTCCTATTTACCAATTTATTAAAGATTGTCATGGAGAATAAGAAGAATCAGAATATATTCTTTACCGATAATCATCAAGAAGCGATCATTTATACGGATAATGAATTAAATCGCATCTCATCCGATAAAGCCGGATATTTGATTTTGGATAAGTTGAGCCAAACATTTGATCAAATCTTATACAAACAAGATGAAGACACACAAGAGTATTATAAGTTTATTCAGAAGTACTACACCGTACTCAAAGGTCAATATAAACATGATACCATTTACAAAGATTATGACGTCGATGAACAGCGTTTTGTTTATACCGCAAATAGTAGTCTCTTCCGCTGTCGTGATAAGAATCTACAAAAGATGATCTCAACACTTGATCACTTTAATGCCGAAGCGCGCGAAACAATGAAATTCGCAGTTTCGGATGTTCGCAAAATCCCTCTTGTTAATCCAAATATCGAGGATTTCGCGTCGATCCGAAATCGATATCGAGATCTCAAAGATTAGTAGGAGAACGAAGTTTCAGCTACTCTACCTCCCGCGAAGGGAACCCCTTCGGTTCCCTTCAACCCTCCCGCGAAGGGAACCCCTTCGGTTCCCTTCAACCCTCCCGCGAAGGGAACCCCTTCGGTTCCCTTCAACCCTCCCGCTACAAAAGTTCTTTATATCCAAAAGTTCTTTATATCCAAAAGTTCTTTATATCCAAAAGTTCTTTATATCCAAAAGTTCTTTATATCCAAAAGTTCTTT